>Ga0299906_10001078_pt1 | contig 23727 bp, 22 predicted proteins | sample RVTome_14_FD_200259 | JGI IMG/M metagenome (GOLD analysis project Ga0299906, IMG submission 200259) | Soil microbial communities from uranium-contaminated site in the Upper Colorado River Basin, Wyoming, United States - RVT145D125 (version 2) ...
GGCCCTTGGCGGTGGGCACGAAGAAGTCGACGTCGCCGTCCGCGTCGTAGTCCGCGGCGACCACCCCGCCGCCCATCCCGGGCGCCTGGGTGTAGGGTCCGATCCCGCATTCCGCGGAGATGTCGACGAACTCGACCTGGCTCTGGCCGGATGCGACAGAGGAAAGACCGAGGACGAACACGAGCTGCGGGCAGCGCTCTGCGAGAGCGCGGCACTCGTCGAAAACGTGCGAGGGCATTCTCGAACTCCTGTGTTTTGTGAGCCCGGCGCCAGGGTGGCCGGATGTTTCGTCATCCTAGCACCCGACCGAGGAAGCATGCGGGCGTGGAACCGACGTCCGTCGCTCGCCGCATCGGGACTGGCCGGGCGCGTCGAGGTCGCCGAGCTCGCTCCGGGAGGCGAGCGCAGGCCCTCGAATCGTCGTTGGACGTGCGCTTCGGAGCGATCGTTCCGGCATGGAGGAAAAAACCGCGTACGGACTCCGAAAGGACCGCCCGCAGCGGCGAGAACGCGGTTCTCCGCAGGGTCCGTGCGGCTTGCCGATCCCAGTTTCCGTGCTATCCTCCCATAAAGGGCGCTAATGGGGGGTGCTTCGTCGCACTCACGCCCTCGCACACCACCCACCCACTCGAGAGCCATGTTCAAGCTGCACGTTTTCAGTGCTCGCTCGCTCGACTCGATCCCAAGCTTCGTGGGGCCCGCCCGGCGCGCTGAGCGTCCCGAGGCGGCGCCCGAAGCCAACCGACAGGCAAGCACGGGCACGGCATCCGGACGATCGGCGGAGGGGCATCGGACGCGCCCCGCGCAGATCGATGTGATCGTCACGTGCGGGGCTCTTTCGTCGATGCACGCAAGGCTCTGACCGCTGGCGTAGCCCGCGACCACGCGGGCTGACGACCGAACGAAGCTGTTTCCACCCTCCCGCGGCGCCGCTCCGAAGGTTCGGAGGTGAGCCGCATCTCCCTCCAACCACCAGGTGACTCAATGGCGGACTACTCGTCGGTCTCCGTGCCGTCCGCAGTTGCGGCGGCTCCAAGCGCCGCGCGCCCGGCGAGCTTCGCAGTGAAGCTCAACACGAAGTGGCACAAGCCCGCCCTGCAGACCTTCACTGTGATCGTCCTCGCCCACTGGGCGGAGCACTTGGTCCAGGCCGTCCAGATCTACGTCCTTGGCTGGCCGGTGCCTCAATCTCGCGGGGTCCTGGGGCTCTGGTTCCCCTGGATGGTGAAGTCCGAGCTGCTCCACTACGCGTACGCGATCGTGATGCTGATCGGCCTCTGGATCCTGCGCACGGGATTCGTCGGCCGTTCGTACACGTGGTGGACGATCGCGTTCGGGATCCAGTTTTGGCACCACATCGAGCACGCGTTGCTGCAAGGCCAGGCGATCGCCGGCCAGAACCTGTTCGACCGCCCGGTGCCGGTGAGCCTGGTCCAACTGTGGATCCCGCGCGTAGAGCTGCACCTGTTCTACAACTCGATCGTGTTCATCCCGATGGTGATCGGAATGTACTACCACATGTTCCCGCCGCCCGGCGAAGAGGCGCACGGCAAGGGCTGCAACTGCGCGTGGACGCCGAAACCCGAGGCCGCGAGGACGTAGCGGGTCGTGTGTGTTCGACGGGCCGCCGGGAGCTCACGCGTCCGGTTGGACGCCACTGAGGCGGCCGCGGGGCCGGCCGCCCCGGTGCGCTGCTTCCACGCTCCAACCGCGCCGCCGCTCGGGGCGCGGGCGACGCTCGCATTGCTTCTCGTGCTCCTGAGCGCCTGCGGATCGGGGGCGCGGAGCGCGAGCGACATGGCTGTCGAGTTGCGGCTGGAGCCCTCGCCCCCGCGCGCGGGGGAGACCGCGATCGTGCTCACGCTGACGGACGCTTCCGGAGCTCCCCTCGAAGGCGCGCACGTGCGCGTCGAGGGGAACATGAACCACGCCGGCATGGTGCCCGAGTTCGCCGAGGCGAGCGAGACCGTTCCAGGGCGCTACGAGGGGCGGCTTGACTTCACCATGGCTGGCGACTGGTTCCTCATCGTCACCGTGAGGACGGCCGACGGCCGCGAGATCGAACGCGTCCTCGACGTACCGGGCGTGGCGCGAGCGGGCAAGGACGGCTGATGCCCGCGGTGGCCACGCAGACTCGAAGGGACCACGGTCGGGCCCGGGCCGGGAAGGCGGCCCCGGCCCTGGACCTGATGCGAGCTCCGTTCCTCGGGGCACTGCTGCGGCATCCGCGGATCCGGCTCGCGCTGCAGCTCCCGATGCTCGCACTCGCCGCGGTGCTCGTGCTGCACGGCCTCTTCGGGCCCGCCCTCGCGCCGAAGAACCTGGCCACCGTGGTCACGTGGGTGCACTACCGCGGCCTGCTCGTGCTCGCCCTCCTGGCGGTCGGGAACCTGTTCTGCATGGGCTGTCCGCTGCTCCTGCCGCGCGAGCTGATCCGCAAGTTCGTGCAGCCAGTCCGCCGTCTGCCCAGAGCGCTGCGCAACAAGTGGCTGTCGATCGGGCTCTTCGTGGGGGTCCTGTTCAGCTACGAGCTGTTCGACCTGTGGAGCTCGCCGGCCTGGACGGCGGCCCTGATCCTTTGCTACTTCGCGAGCGCCACGCTCGTCGACGCGTTCTTCGAGCGCGCGTCCTTCTGCAAGTACCTCTGCCCTGTCGGGCAGTTCAACTTCGCCGCCTCGACGCTCTCGCCGCTGGAGGTGAAGGTCCGCGACCACGGCGTGTGCGGGACCTGCCGCACCAAGGACTGCATCCGCGGCCGGCGCGACCCCGAGCAGCCCGCGCGCGTGACGCGACGCGGCTGCGAGCTCGACCTCTACCTGCCGCACAAGGTGGGCAACCTCGACTGCACGTTCTGCCTCGACTGCGTGCACGCCTGCCCGCACGACAACGTCGCGCTCGCCACCCGAGTCCCGGGCGAGGAGCTCGCCACCGACCCGCTGCGCTCGGGAATCGGCAGGCTCTCGAAGCGCCCCGACCTCTCCGTCCTGGTCGTCGTCTTCGCGTTCGGCGCGCTGTTGAACGCGTTCGGCATGGTGAGCCCGGTCTACGCCTTCCAGTCGTGGCTGGCGGAGCGGATGGGGACGACGAGCGAGGCCGCCGTGCTCGGCGTGCTCTTCACCCTGGGGCTCGTCGTCGAGCCGCTCGTCCTGCTCGGGCTCGCGGGCTCGATCGCGCTGCGCCTCGGCCGCTCCGAGCGCGGCCTGCTGCAGCACACCGCGCGCTTCGCCTTCACGCTCGCGCCGATCGGGATGGGCGTGTGGGCGGCGCACTACTCGTTCCACTTCCTCACGGGCCTGTGGACCTTCGTCCCGGTGGCGCAGGCCGCTGCCGCCGACCTCGGCGTCGCCTTCCTGGGCAAGCCCGACTGGGGCCGCGGCGGGTTGACCGATGCCTGGGTCCAGCCGATCGAGCTCGGCCTCCTGCTGCTCGGCCTGGCGGGCTCGGTCGCAGTCACGGTGCGCATGGCGCGCGAGGAGTTCCGCTCCTCGCCCGCGCGCGGCGCCGCGCCGTGGATCGCGCTGCACGTCCTGATGTTCGTCGCGGCGGTGTGGCTGCTCGCCCAGCCGATGGAGATGCGCGGCACGTTCCTGTGAGCCGGCAAGCCATGCGACGCACCCTCTTCGGAGCGTTCCCCGTCCTCGTCTGCGCCGCGCTGCCCTGCCGCGCGCACGACGGCCCGCCCTACCCAATCCTGGTCGACGAGCCGCTCGCGGGGCTCACGCTCTCGATCTGGGCCGACCCGGACGTCGGGATCGGGACGTTCTACTTCTACCTCGACCCGCTTCGCGACAGCGAGGAGCCGACGGACGTCCGCATCGCCGTCCGGCCCGCGGACGGCCAGCTCGAGGAGGCGTTCTTCGACGCCGAGCCGGCGCCGAAGCGCGCGCCCTACCAGATGGTCGGCGAGGTCGACTTCGCGTTCCGCGGCCCCTGGGAGGTGCGTTTCCTCCTCGACGGACCGCGCGGCCGCGGCGAACGAGCGCTCGAGGTCGACGTGACGCCACCCGGCCTCGGGCGGATCGACCTGCTCTGGTTCCTTTCCCCTTTCCTGGCCCTGGCCTTCCTCTGGGTCAGGGTCGTCCTCAAGAAGCGCGAGCACTCGCGTTCCTGAGTTGCCGGGCCCACCTCGCGCTCCGTCCGCCCCTCCCCAGACCCCATCCCCCGCACACTCACTTCACGACCCACGTTCAATGTCCGAGGAAACCGGCAAGGCCACCTCGATGCTCGCGCGAGCGCTCGAACTGGGCGTGGCCGAGCGGGTAGATCTGGTCGGGGCACGCGGGAGTCAATCGATGGGACGACCCTGCGCCTGGCGGGGCGCTCCTTTCCGGGCTACGAGCACCGCGGACACGATCGACATCGCGGGCGCGCTCGTCGTACGTCCGCTAGGCAGCTACGAGTCTTCCCAGATCGGCTACGCAGTCGACCTCCGCGCGGATCGCACCATCGCGCTAGACTCCCAGGCCTCCGTCGGCTACCGCCACTTCGTCCCGGGCGACGCGAGTCCTGGCCGGACGAGGGCATCGGATTGCTTCTACGCCGGTTTCGGTTACACGTTCTGATCGTTCGATGACGCCTGGAAACCCCAATCGGATCAAGCGCGCGCTCGTCCACGCCGGCTTCGCGGGCCTGGTCGCGTTCACCTGGTACGAGGGGCGCCTCGCTCCGGCGGTGCGCGAGGCCCCGCGCCCGGGCAAGGCGTCCGGGATCCGCTTTCGCGAGGTCGCCCGTGAGGTCGGCATCGACTTCGTCCACGGCGCGACGACGGTCGACCCGGACGTGGCCAACATCGCGGCCCAGATCACGGCCGTGGGGGCGGCGGTCTCGGTCTGCGACGCCGACGGCGACGGCCATCCCGACCTGTACGCGATCAGCAGCGCGGACGGCGCCGCCAACGCCCTCTACCGCAACCGCGGCGACGGCACCTTCGAGGACGTCGCGGCGCGCGCGGGCCTCGCCGAGCTGAACGTCCCCGGCGAGCTCGCGTGCATGGGCTCGGTCTGGGCCGACTACGACAACGACGGGGACCAGGACGTCTTCGTCTACGGCTGGGGGCAGGGCCAGCTGCTGCGCAACGAGGGGCAGCTGCGCTTCGTGCGCGTGACGGCCGAGTCCGGCCTGGCGTTTCGCGCGAACTCGAACGCGGCCACGTGGTTCGACTACGACGAGGACGGCTGGCTGGACCTCTACGTCACGGGCTACTTCGCCGAGGAGCACGACCTGCGCGCGCTCGAGACGACGCGCATCATGCACGACAGCTTCGAGTTCGCGCGCAACGGCGGGCGCAACCGCCTCTACCGCTCGCTGGGCGACGGGACGTTCGAGGACGTAACCGAGGAGGCCGGCGTGGGCAGCACGCGCTGGACCTACGCCGCGGTGGCCGCGGACTTCGACCGCGACGGCTGGCCGGACCTCTACCTCGCCAACGACTACGGACCCGAGGAGCTCTTCCTCAACCGCGACGGCGAGCGCTTCGAGCTGGCCAGCGGCATCGGCCTCGAGGGCGAGTCGAAGAGCGGCATGTGCGTCGCGCTCGGCGACGTCTGGAGCCAGGGCAAGCTCTCGGTCTTCGTGACCAACATCTCGCGCCGCGGGTACCTGTTCCAGGGCAACAACCTGCGCGTCAGCATGCTGGACGTCCAGGGGCCGATGCTGCAGCTGGCCGACGGCGACGTGGCGGACTGCGGCTGGGCCTGGGGCGCGCAGTTCGGCGACCTCGACGACGACGGCTTCCAGGACCTGGTCGTCGCCAACGGCTTCATCTCGGCCAGCCGCGAGCGCGACTACTGGTATCAGATGTCGAAGATCAGCCTGGCGACCGGCGACGTCGTGGCCGACGCGGCGCTCTGGCCGGCGTTCGAGGACCGCAGCCTCTCGGGCTTCGAGCGCACGCGCGTGCTGCGCAACCTCGGGACGAGCACCGCGCGCTTCGTCGAGATCGGCCGCGAGGTGGGCCTCGACGACCACTACGACGGGCGCGCCGTGGCGCTGGCCGACCTCGACGGCGACGGCCGGCTGGACGTGGTCATCGCCAACCAGCGCGGGCCGCTGCTCGTCTACAAGAACGAGAGCGAGGGCAGCGGCCGCTGGATCGCGTTCGACCTGCGCGGGACGCTCGGCAACCGCGATGCGATCGGCGCCGAGGTCGAGCTCGAGTTCGCGGACCGCCGCCAGTTGCAGGTCGTGACCTCGGCCTGCGGCTTCGCCGCCCAGAACGAGCGCCGGCTGCACTTCGGCCTGGGGTCCGATCCGGGCGCCGTGCGCGCCGTGGTGCGCTGGCCCTCGGGAGCCCGCACCCAGCTCGAGGACCCCGAGCTCGACCGCGTGCACGTCGTGACCGAGGATGGCTCCCGGTGACCGAGATGACGACCCCGGTCGTCGTGGAGGCGGGCGCCTCGCGCCTCGCGCGCTGGCTCCCGCGCCCCACGCCCAAGAACCTGATCACGCTCCTCATCACGCTGATCCTGGTCGTCGGCGAGTGGAGCTACGGGATCGTGGGCGGCTACCGGAAGCTGGGCCTGACCCTGGGCACGTGCGTGCTGACCGAGCTCGTGCTCTCCTGGTTCCTCCTGGGACGCATGCCCTTCTTGCAGAGCGCCTACATCACGGGCGTCAGCCTGACGATGCTCGTGCGACCGCAGGCGGGGCTCGTCTGGCCGTTCGTCGTTGGCGCGGCGCTCTCGATCGGCTCGAAGTACGTTCTGCGCTACAAGGGCAACCACCTCTGGAACCCGAGCAACCTCGGGCTGGCGGCCCTGCTGCTCCTGGCGCCGACGCGCGTGGCGCTGCTCAGCCACGAGTTCGGCAACGCCATCGGCGCCAACGCGGTCATCTGGAGCGTCGGCATCCTGATCGCCGCGCGCGCGCGCATCCTGCACGTCTCGCTGACCTACGCCGCGAGCTTCGCCCTCCTCGCCGCGGCGCGCAGCGCGATCGTCGGCACGCCGCTCCTGGCCGAGCTCGCGCCGCTGACGGGACCGATGTACCAGCTGCTCGTGTTCTTCATGCTGACCGATCCGCGCACCACCGTCCGCGCGAAGCGCGGCCGCGTGGTCACCGTCGCGTCGATCGCCGTCGTCGAGGCGCTGATCCGCCTCGGCAACGACTTCGACATGGCCTGGGCCGCTCCCTTCGCGCCCGCGCCGCCGATCCTGGCGCTCGCCATCGTGGGTCCGATCGCCATGGCGCTCGACCTCCGGCGGCGCTCCGTGCGTGGGGGTCAGAATCCTACCGTTTAGCCCAGCCCAACGTACGTCTGTTGCGGCTGCCCCGCCACCTTGCCGCCGCCGAAGAAGCCGCCGCGCGAGTGCACGAACCAGTCCTCGTCGAAGAGGTTCGTGGCGCCGACGGAGAGGCGCAGGCGCCCGCTCTCGCCGAGCTCCCAGACCTTGGCCACCTGCGCGTCCCAGAGCGTGCGCGCGGGGTTGACGCCGAGCGTTCCCTCGGGGTTCTCGACCGTGGTGTTGTCTTCGTCCGAGAACGACTCGCCGACGTACGTCCCTCCGAGGGTCGCCAGCCAGCCCTCGCCGAACTCGTAGCGGAAGCGCCAGGCGGCCTTCTCCTTCCAGGCGTACGGGACCTGGTTGCCTTCGGCCGGACCCGAGCCGATCGTCGAGTCCTGGAAGGTCATCGAGCCGAGCACCGAGAAGCCTTCCATCGAAGGGATCGACTCGCCCGCCTCCCAGACGGCTTCGAGGTCGACGCCCTCGGCCGTGATCTTCCCGAGGTTCTCGTAGAAGCCGGAGTAGAAGGTGAAGAAGTCGTCGTAGTCGTTCTGCCAGAAGGTGGCCGACGCCGAGATGCCGGACGGGCCGGCGTAGCGCGTCCCCGCCTCCCACGAGTCCGCCTCCTCGAACACGAGGTCGGCCTGCGAGGGGTCGGGCGCCAGCCCGAAGCCCCACACCTGCGGGGCGCGGAAGCCCTCGAAGTAGTTGGCGAAGACCGACCAGTCCTCGGTGATGAGGTACGAGGCGCCCACGCCCGGGAGCACGCCGGTGAAGCTCTCGTCGAACGTGAACTCGCCGGCCCCGACGTCGTTCTCGCCCTCCGCCGTGGGGACGGCCTCGAGCCGAGCGCCGAACGTGATCGCGAGCTTCTCGGTCGGGCGGTAGGTGTCGTCGACGTGGAGCGAGAACGTCTCGAGCGTGTACTGGTTCGCCTGCAGCTCGACCGACGGGGCACCCGAGGGGTACGGGCCGGAGTCGATCGACCAGTCCGGGATCCACTCGCGCTGGTAGCGAACCCCCCCGTAGAGCGTGTTCTGGTCGCCGAAGCGGTGCTCGACCCGCGAGCCGAGCCCGAAGAAGTAGCTGTCGTCGTACCACTGCGAGAGCGTGAGCGCGTCGCCCGGCGCCGGGAACTGCGGCCTCTGCGCATCGAGCTGGCGGTTGGTCAGGGAGCCGTAGGTGAAGGCCTCGACCCACGTGTCGCTGCCGATGTCGCAGTGGTAGACGAAGTCCGTGACGCCGCGGTAGCCCTTGAAGCGGTTCTCGGGCCGCGCGTTCCCGAAGGGGTTCTGCTCGTACTGCTCGAGCGTCAGGCCGCCGGGCGCCTTGTGCTCGTCATCCATGTAGCTCAGGGAGAGCGCCCACCAGTCCTTGTCGCTCATGTCCTGGCGCATCTTCAGGTTGATGTCGTTCTGGCTGAACTCGCCCGCGTCCCGGTAGCCATCGCCGCGGCGGTCGACGTACGCGACGTGCCAGCCGAAGTTGCCGGCCCGGTCGCCACCGGACAGCAAGGTGCTGCTGTAGTCGAACGTCCCGAACGTGGAGCGGATCTCGAGCGTGCCGTCGTCGGGAATCGGCTGCGTGATGAAGTTCAGCACCCCGCCGACGGTGTTGGGCGAGTAGCGCACCGAGTGCGCGCCGCGCAGGTAGTCCATCGCGTAGATGCGGTCGGGCGTCAACGGGAAGAACGAGAAGGCCGTCCAGCCGTACGGCAGCGGGCTGGAGGGGACGCCGTCGATCAGGATGTTGATGTACTCGGTCAGGCCGTCGTCGGGCAGGCCGCGCATCGAGAGGTTCGGGGCCGCCGCCTCGCCGCCGTTGTACGGCCGCGTCGAGATCGCCGGCAGGTGGAGCACGAGGTCGTTGATGTCGCGCGCGCCCGTCTCGCGCACCTGCTCCGGCCCGAAGACGTTGCGCGACCCGATGCTGTTCAAGGGCACGATCGGTACGCCCTCGTCGGACTTGCGCCCGATGACGAGGATCTCGGGTAGCTCGGCGTCCTGCTTCGCATCGGATCCGCCCTGCGGCGGTGGGTCGTCCTGGGGAGGCTCGCTCGAGGGCTCGCTCTGCGCGGGGTCGGTGCCCGGGCCCTGGCCGGCCGGCGCCACCGGTGCGAGACAAGACATCACCGTACCCACGAACGCGAGGGCTCTTCTCATGTCGTCTCCTCCTGAACGACTCGTGCTGTGCGGGGGTGGAGTGCCCCGCGCTTCGCAAGTTCGGTGCCGAGCCGCGACGGGGCGAGGCGCCGCCGGAAACCCACGAATCGCTCGCCCTCGGCGACACGCGATGTTTCGGCGACGTTACACGCTCGCACGACTTCGGCCCTTGTGCGCGTCGTCGTCTGGCCTCGCCCCAGCGCTTCCCGTAGGCTCGACCGCGGCGACTCCTCCATGCTCCTGCCAAGCCTGCCCCAGGAACCGCAACCTCCCCCGGCACTGGAGGAGGTCGTCGTCACCGCCCCGCGCTCGCACCTGCCGGTCACATCGAGCACCGCCAACGTCACCGTGGTGACGGCAGAGGAGCTGGCCGCGTCCGGCGAGCGCTCGCTGCCGCGCCAGATCGGCCGCGCCGCGGGCGTTTGGATCCAGGAGTCGAGCCTCGGCGGGGGAGCGCCCGTCCTGCGCGGTCTCCTCGGGAACCAGATCCTGATCCTCGTCGACGGAGTGCGCTTGAACGACGCGACGACGCGCTTCGGCCCCAACCAGAGCCTCAACACGATCGACCCCGGCATCGTCGAGCGCGTCGAGATCATCCGCGGCACGCGCTCGGTGCTCTGGGGCTCGGACGCCATCGGCGGCGTGATCGCGATCTGGACCAAGCGCCGCCACGCGGGGAGCCAGGGCGGCGGCGCGGGCCTGGAGACCGGGTACCAGCTCTGGTACGACTCCGCCACCGACGGCTGGCGCGGCAACCTCGACCTCTCGGGCGCGAACGAGGTGATCGGCGCGCGCGGCATCCTCGGCGCCGGGGACTGGCACGACCTGCGCGCCGGCGACGGCGAGGAGCAGGCCCACACCGGGTACCGGGCCAGCGCGGCCTTCGGCTCGCTCGACTTCGCCCTGGGCGAGGAGAAGTCGCTGCGCGTCATGACGATGGTCCACAGCGACTTCGACGTCCCGCGCACGTTCGACCTCGTGCCCGGCTTCGGTCAGACCGAGCCCGCCTACCAGCTCTACGACTTCGCGCTGCAGGAGCGCGAGATGGCGGTCGTCACCTACGACGACTTCGACCTCGGTGGAGCCGCGGACCGGATGCAGGTGCGGCTCTCCGCGCGGCGCTACACGGAGCAGCGCGAGCGCCAGCGGACCGGCTCGGACACGCTCGTCTTCGGCCAGACCCAGGTCGACACCGCGGGCTTGGGCGCCGACTGGGCCAAGGCCCTCGGCGAGAGCCACCTCCTGACCTACGGCCTCGACCTCTACAACGACGACGTCGACTCCTACAACGACGAGACCGACACCACGACGGGGACGACGACGCGCGAACCCGGGGACTTCGCGCCGAACGCGAGCTACCTCTCGCTCGGCACGTTCGTGCAGGACGAGATCTCGAGCCTCGCGCCGACGTACTTCACCCTGGGCCTGCGCTGGTCCTACTTCGACTTCGGCTTCGACGATTCGAGCGGCGCGAGCGAGAGCGGCGACTTCGACGCGCTGACGGCGAGCTTCGAGGTCGCGCACGATCTCTCGGACGACCTGCGCGTCAGCGGCACGCTGGCCCAGGGGTTCCAGGCGCCGAACCTCGAGGACCTCGCCAACGACGGCGACTTCGCGGGCGGCGTCGAGCTCGCCAACCCCGACCTCGAGGCGGCGACCAGCCTGATGGCCGAGATCGCGGTCGAGGTGCAGCGCCCGGTCTGGTCGGCCAACGCAGCCGCGTTCTGGACGGGCATCGACGACTACATCGGCAGGCGGCTCCTCGACGCCGGCGACCCGAGCGTGGCGGGCGACGAGGTGTACATGCGCGACAACGCCGGCGAGGTCGAGCTCTATGGCCTCGAGGTCGCCGGCGAGTGCTCGCTCGGGGCGCAGGGCAGCGAATGGTCGCTCGAGAGCCGGATGGCCTGGGTGCGCGGCCGGCAGTACGACGACACCGTCGATCCGACCACCGGGGAGGCGCCCCTCGACGGCGTCGAGGCGCGGCGCGTGCCCCCGTTCTTCGGGCGCGTCGGCGTACGCTGGGAGGAGGGCGACGGGCCGGATCTCTTCGACCAGGCTTCGATCTGGCTCGCCGGAGCGGCCGCCCAGGACCGGCTGCACCCCGACGACGTCTCCGATCCGCGCATCGACCCGGACGGGACGCCCGGCTGGACCACCTGGACGCTCGACCTGGGCGGGGCGCTCTCCGACGGCGTGCGCTGGAGCGTCCTCCTCGTCAACCTGCTCGACGAGAACTACCGCGTACACTCCTCGGCCATCGACGGCCCGGGCCGCTCGATCGTGATCGGCCTGACCGCGGCCTTTTGACGGGACCTCGCCGTCCATCGAGGCCCGGACCGGGGCGGAACGCCTTTTGCTCGGGCCAGATGGGATACTTGAGAACCGCCGCGACCCCGACCCGCCATGCTGCTTCAAAGCCTCCTCCTTCTCGCGCCCTCGACGTTCCCCCCCCTCGCGGACGAGCTCGCGCTCGACCCGCTGGCGGCGCGCCTCGCATCGGCGCGCGAGGCCTATCTGCAGGGGGACCTGGGGCTGGCCCACGACCTGCTCGAGACCGCGGTCGAGCTCGCGCCGGGGGAGCCGTCCGTGCGCCTGTGGCTGGCGCGGGTCCTGAACGACCTCGGGCAGGGCGACGAGGCGATGGGCGCGCTCGCTCCCGCGCTCGAGGCCAACGACGGGTCGGCGTGGCTGTGGGACGAGCTCGGCCGCGCCGAGCGCCTGCGCGGCGCGAGCGCGGCGGCGGAGCAGGCCTTCCGGACCGCGCTGGAGCGCTGTCCGCCGTTCGGCACCGCGCGCCTGCACCTCGTCGAGCTCCTCGTGGAGACGGGCCGCGCGGGGCAGGCCGAGCCGATCCTCGCGCCGCTGCTCGAGGAGGCCGGCGACGCGCTACCCGTCGTGCTCGCCCACGCCGCGCTCCTGCGCGCGCTCGAGCGCGAGGACGAGGCGGAGGCGCGCCTGCGCGCCGCGCTCGGGCATCCGCCGGCGCGCCTCGCGCTCGTGCGCCAGCTCTCGGAGGCCGCGCGCCACGCCGAGGCCTGGGAGGTCGCCGAGCCGCTGCTCGAGGGCGCCCCCGACCCGCAGAGCCTCGCCTTCCTCGCGCGCATCGCCGCGTCCGCGGGACGCGACGTCGATGCGCTCGCGATCCTCGGCGCGGCGCTCGTCGCCGACCCGACCCACGCGGACGCGCTCGGCGCGCTGAGCGAGCTGATCGAGCACAAGGCACCCGAGCTGCGCCTGGGCCTCACCGAGCGCTGGGTCGCGGCGCGCCCGGACGACGCGCTGGCCTGGCGCGAGCTGCTCGCGACGGACCTTCAATCCGGCCGCTTCGACGCCTTCTTCGCTCGGCTCGCGACGGTGCCGCCCGCCGTCCGTCCCGCGCCACTGGTGCGCTTGCTCGAGGGCGAGGCCCTGCGGCGCGCCGGCCGCGCGCAGGAGGCGCGGGCCGTGCTCGAGGCGCTGTGCGCCGAACCCGGCGAGCCGCGCGCGTGGTACGAGCTCGGCTTGCTCGAGTACGCGGAAGGCGACGCCGAGGCCGCCGTGCGCGCGTTCGAGCGCGGCGCCGGCGGAGCGTGGGCGGCCGACGCGCACTTCAACCGCGGCGTGTGCCTCGACCGGCTGGAGCGCTATGCCGATGCGGCGCGCGCCTACGCCGCCGCGACCGAGGCGCGCCCGGACTTCGCGGAGGCCTGGTACCAGCTCGGCGCCGACCAGCGCTACCGCCTCGGCCAGCCCGACGGCGCGCGCGAGTCGTTCCGGCGCTACCTCGCGCTCGGCGGGGACGACCCGGAGGTCCGGCGCTTCGTGGAGGGCGGGCGGTGACGGCCTGGTTCGGGAAGGGCGGCCCCGTCATGTGGCCGCTCCTCGCGCTGTCGCTCGTCGCGGCGACGGTCGTCTTCGAGCGCTTCCTCTTCTGGGCGCGCGAGCGGCGCAGCGATCCGCGGGCGGGGGTCGACGAGCTCGGCCGCGAGGCGTGCGTCGAGCTCGCCGAGCAGCGCCTGGCGCGCGGCTTCGCCGTGCTCGACACGGTCATCACCGCAGCGCCGCTGCTCGGGATCCTGGGCACGGTCCTGGGCGTCATCGACTGCTTCGAGGTGCTCTCGGCGAGCTCGCACCCCGACCCGCTCGCCATCTCGGGCGGCGTCGCCGAGGCGCTGATCACGACGGCCACGGGGCTCACGATCGCAGTCGCCGTGCTGCTGCCCTACAACTACCTGCGCGCGCGCACGCGGGCGCGGCTGACCGAGATCGAGGCGGCCCTGCGCGCGCCCGCCGGAGAGGCGGCGTGAGCGCGGTAGGATCGTGGGACCGCCCCGCGCGGCTCGAGGTGCTGCCGCTGCTCGACGTGGTGTTCCTGCTCGTGATCGTCCTCCTGTACTCGGTCGTCGCGATGGTGCGCGCGCACGCCGTCCCGGTCGACCTGCCGGCGCTCGCCACGGGCGAGGTCCCCGACCTCCCGGCCATGCTCGTGGTCAGCGTGCAGGAGGACGGCACCGTGTTCGCCGGCGGCGAGCCCGTGGACGGCCCGGCGCTCGTCGAGCGCGTGCGCGCGCTGCGCGCCCAGGCGCCCGAGCTCGCGGTGCTCCTCAACGCCGACGCCGCCGCGCGCCACGGCGACGTGGCCGGGGCGCTCGACCGCGTGCGCGCCGCGGGCCAGGAGCGCGTCTTCCTCGTCGGAGTGCCCGCGGATGGACCGCCGCGCTGACCTCGCGATCGGCGCGCTGCTCGCGATCGGGCTGCACGGCGCGGTGATCGGCGCGATCGGGCGCTGGGACCGGCCGGGGAGCTTCCGCGCCGGCGAGCCGCGCGCCGCGAGCGCGGCGTCGGTCGTCGTGCTCGCCCCCGAGCTCGCGCGCGCGCTGGTCCAGCCGGGAGTCGTCCCGCGCGGGCCGCGCCTGCGCGAGCCGCGCTCGGCGCCGCACCCGCAAGAGGCCAGCGCGCCGTCGCCTGCGCCGGCCCGGAGCGCGGCGCCGCTCGATCCGCCTCCGCTCCTCGCAGATGCGCCGACCGGTCTCCCGCTCCTCCCCGCCGAGCGCCCCGAGCCCGCCCAGCGCCTGGCGCCGCCGCCGCGCCCCGCGCCGCGGCCCGACACCGAGAGGGACGTGGGCGAGGCGAGCGCGGAGGCGCCAGGCGAGGAGGCCGAGCGCGAAGGCGCCCCGGGCGCGACGCCCGACCTCGCCGCGGCCGCCGAGCTCGTGGCTCACCGGCCGCCGCTCGACTACCCCGAGCGGGCGCGGCGGCGCGGGATCGAGGGCGCCGTGCGCGTCGGCCTCGAGGTCGGCGCCGGCGGCAGCGTCGCGCGCGCGTGGGTCGAGCGCAGCAGCGGCAGCCGCGCGCTCGATCGCGCGGCGCTCGACAACGTGCGCGGCTGGACCTTCCATCCCGACGCGGTGCGCCTGGCGGGGCTGGGGTGGGTGTTCCACCAGGACGTGCGCTTCTCGCTGCGCTGACCCGACGGCGCTTCACGGAGCCGAGGGCGTAAGGCGACCGGTCCTGACAGTCGAGGGCCGCCCGAGCTCTCCGCGGGCCCTCGCGCGCGGAACCGGGCGGCCCGTGCGACCTGGCCTCGGAGCGGCCCTACCAGGACCGAGTATCCGGAGTTGATCCCTCCTCGTGCGCTACGGGCGTGGGGAGAGCGCGGACGAAGTGGGATCGCCGCGCTCCGTGTTAGCCGAGGGCGGGCGCCTCGCCTACGACTGGGACGGCCGGCTGCGCGAGTGGTACGAGAACGACCGGCGCGGCCTGGAGCACGGGTACACGGTGCGCGAGCGGCCGGACGGTGCGGACGCGCCGCTGGCAGCCCACGGAGGCGGGCACGCTGCGCCTCCGCGTCGACGATCGCGGCGCGCGGTACCCGGTCACGATCGATCCGATCGCCCAGCAGGCCTACCTCAGGCCTCGAGCACGGATCGTGAAGACTTCTTTGGCTACTCCGTCGCGGTCTCTGGCGACACGGTCGTCGTGGGGGCCTTCGGCGAAGACAGTAGCGCCATGGGCGTCGACGGCGACCAGCGCGACGACAGCGCCTCCGGTTCGGGCGCGGCTTGCGTGTTCGTGCGCAGCGGCTCGACCTGGAGGCAAGAGGCCTACCTCAAGGCCTCGAACACGGATGCTGGCGACGATTTCGGTTTGTGCGTCGCGGGTTTCCGGCGACACGGTGGTCGTGGGCGCCATGTACGAAGACAGCAGCGCCACGGGCGTCGATGGGGACCAAGACGACGACCGCGCCGACCTCGCCGGCGCGGCCTACGTGTTCGTGCGCACGGGCTCGACCTGGAGCCAAGAGACCTACCTCAAGGCTTCGAATACGGATCTGGCCGATCGATTCGGCTACTCCGTGGCAGTCTCCGGCGACACGGTCGTCGTCGGGGCCAGAGACGAAGACATCCCGACGCGCTGTTCCTGTTCTTCCACGGTCCCACCCGGACCGAGCTCCCGTTCGGGGACGGGTTTCTCTGTGTCGGCTCGCCGCAGGTTCGCCTGCCGCCCCCGGCGGTGGCGACGGGCAGCCGGGCCGTGCGTCGACCTCACGGGAGGGGGCTTCCTCCCGGGCACGCGCTACTTCCAGTGCTGGTACCTCGACCCCGCTGCCGGTGGCGCCGGCTTCAACCTGTCGGACGGTCTGGAGGTCGAATTCGCGCCCTAGAGCCAGCCGGTGCCGCCCACTTGAGCGACGCTCCGGAGGTTCGACCCGTGATCCAGCCCAGCGACATCCACACCCTGACCGAGTTCAAGCGACACTCCACGCGGCTCCTCGCGCGCCTCGAGGACTCGGGACGGCCGCTGGTCCTCACCGTCGACGGCCGCCCGAAGGCGGTGCTCCTCGCGGTCGAGGCCTTCGAGGAGATGGCCGCCCTTGCCGGGCGTGCCGACGCGCTCGAGGGTGTCGGGCGGGACCTCGCGACCGGCAAGCTGCGGGACGCCCTCGAGCTCCTCGGCCTCGGCCACGCGGTGATGGAGCAGAACCTCCGGCGCGAGCACCCCGGGGCCTCGGACGCCGAGATCGAGCAGCGCCTCGCGGCCTGGGAATCGGGTTCCGAGCAGGGAGAGGGCGCACCCGGCTTCCTGGTGCGGTCTCCGAGGCGCCTGGCGAAGCTCCTCCGTGACCCGGCTTGAGGACGCGGCGCTCCGCGTCCTTCGCGACCTCGGGGAAGAAGGTCACCGCGGTGCGCTCGTGGGCGGCCTCGCGGTGAGCGCTCGAGCGACCCCGCGCACGACCCGGGACGTCGACTTCGCCGTCGCCGTGACGATCGACGTGGAACGCGGACAACAGGTGCTCTTCACGGAGTACGACCACTTCTTCTACATCACCAACCTGTCCACGGCGACGTGCTCGCGGATTCCGACGCGTTCGTGGCACGCTGGGACGACGCGGGGAACCTGCTCTGGGACGTGACGTGGGGCGGGCCGCGGAGCGACGGTGTCTCGGGAATCGCGCTCGACGTTTCGGGGAGCCTCTTCGTGACCGGCTGGACCACGACCGAAGCGGAGGACTCCGACGTCACCTTGCGCGAGCTGGACGAGGGCGGGCGGTGCCGCTGGGCGCGGCGGTGGGGTGGAGTCGGCGACGAGTCGGTCCATTCGCCGCTGATCCTGGGGAGCACGCTGGTCGCGGCGGGTAGCTGCCAGCGCACCGGAGGAGTGCTCTCCGAGGATGCCTGCGAGCTCTCGGATCCGCCCGCCACGGTGGCGGCTCTCTCGTTGACGGCGAGACCGCTCGCGCGGACGGTGCGGGCCGTCGAAGGCACTGTCACGGCTCCGGCCTCCGAGTGCGAAGGCGCAAGCGTCCTCGTGCTGCGCTTCGACCTCGCCGGGCGCTGCTTCGGCACCCGCCTTTGCGAGGGGAGGGTCTGCCCGTGCGGCAACGACGATCCCGCTGCGGGCTGCGAGAACTCGGGCTCGGGCTCGGGCGGCTCGCACCTCGAGCCCGGGGAGGTAGGCGATCAGCCGGCAGTCGAGCGCGCCGTGCGGGTACGCCGCGAGCTGATAGATGTGCCGTTCTGGCCGCCGGTGTAGAGCTCGGCGCCCGCGATGCGCGGATCGACGTCGCCGTGGCACAGCCCGCCGAGCCACTTGCCGTCGCCGCAGCGGCAGGGGGACCTCGGCCGTGGTGGGGTCGGGGGGGCTTCCTGCGCGCGGGCCGAGGGGGCGGAGCCGAGGATCGCGGCAGCGACCGCGAGGAGGACGGGGACTGGTGTGAGCGCATCTGGATGGTGGTCGATGGAGCCTCTCGGGGAGCGAAGCGGGTACGAGGGCAACCCCCGTGCCGCGCCGAGCCGCGCCGTGCCCCGCATGGGCCCGGGGATGGGAAGGGGACGGGGGGAGCGGAGGCGACGACCGGGTTCGAGGCCGTTCCCGTCTCGAAACGCGGCGAACTCGTCGGGCCGCGCCGGCGGCCGCCGCCCGGCGGGGAACGCGAATTGCCTGGAGCGGATCCCGCGTCGCTTTCGCCATGCTGCGCCCGCTCCTCCCGCTCCTCCTGCTCCCGCTCGGCGGCCCGCCGCGCGCCTTCGAGGACCCGCTCTCCAGCGGACCGACCTTCACCGTGCGCTTCACCCGCGAGGCGCACGCCGGCGCGTTCACGGGCCGCGTGCTCGTGCTGCTCTCCAAGGACGAGCCCGAGCCGCGCCTCGCCCAGGGGGGGCCGCGGCTCGATCCGGTCGCGGCGCTCGATGTCGCCGGCGCGCTCCCGGGCGAGCCGATCGTCCTCGGGGCGGACGCCCTCGCCTACCCCGTGCCGCTCCCCGACCTCGAGCGCGGCAGGTACCACGCGCAGGCGCTGCTCGACGTCGAGACCGGCGCGCCGTTCCCGTGCACCGCTCCGGGCAACCCGTTCTCCGCCCCCGTCGCGTTCGAGTTCCACGGCGCGGAGGCCGTGTCGGTCGAGCTCGTTTGCGACCGCCTCGCGCCGCGGGTCGAGCCGCGCGAGACGCGCTTCGCGCGCCGGGTAGAGGTGCGCTCGCGCCTGCTCTCCGAGTTCCACGGCCGGCCCATCGCGCTGCGTGCGCTGGTGCACCTGCCCCAGGTCTTCTTCGACGAGCCGGAACGCTGCTTCCCGCTGTACCTCTCCCTCGGCGGCTTCGGCGCGACCCTCGACGGGTACACGTGGCCCGACTGGCCCGCGCCGCCGCTCGACGGCACGCCGATGCTCGCGGTGTACCCCGACCCGACCTGCGCCAGCGGCCACTCGGGCTTCGCGGACAGCGCGAACGAGGGCCCCTTCGGGCGCGCCTTCGTCGAGGAGCTCCTGCCCGCGATCGAGCGCGAGTACCGCGGCTTCGGCGAGCGCGACGCGCGCGTCCTCGCCGGCCACAGCAGCGGCGGCTGGGGCGCGCTGTGGCTGATGCTGCACTACCCCGACGCGTTCGGCGCGTGCCGGGCGAGCTCCCCGGACCCGCTCGACTTCCACGACTTCATGGGCGTCGACCTCTACGCCGAGGGCGCGAACCTGTTCGACGCGGCCGGCCGCCCGCGGCCCTTCGCCGTGCTCGACCGCGGGTGGGCGCTCGGCTACCTGCGCGAGCTCAGCGATCGCGAGCGCGTCCTGCGCGGCGGGCCGCTCGCGTACTTCGAGGCCGTTCTCGGACCGCGCGGCGCGGACGGCAGACCCGCGCCGCTCTGGGACCGCGAGACGGGCGCGATCGATCCCGAGGTCGCGCAGGCCTGGGCCCGGCAGGACCTCGCGCTCGTCCTGCGCCGGCGCTGGGAGGAGCTCGCGCCCAAGCTCGAGGGTCGCGTCTCGATCACCGTCGGCGATCGGGACACCTACCTCCTGCGCGGCTCCGTCGAGCTCTTCCGGCGCACGGTCGACGAGCTCGGCGGCGGGCTGCGCGTGCGCGTGGTGTCCGGGGACCACTTCTCGGTGCGCTCGCACGAGGGCGAGCGCGAGGAGCTGGATCGCCTCTTGGCGCCGTACCGCTCGTGGCGGCGCGCCGCAGGGGGAGAGCGACCGTGAGACCGTGGTGGGGGGCCTCGATGTTCGTCGGGCGTGCGCGCGCGGACCTCGGACCCAAGGCGCTCGTCGTCGTCGAGGACGACGGCGAGCGGGTGCGCTGCGCCCACGTGCAGCGCCAGGGCGAGGCGGACGTGCGGGTCGCCGGGCTCGCCGCGTGCCCCAGCCGCGCTTTCGACGGCGTGGCGCAGGCGCTGGGCGAGCTCGAGGCGCGGGACGGGCCGCTGCCGGCGCGCGCGGCACTCGTCACGGCGGACGCGACGTTCCGGCCGGCGCCCGGGGCGGCGGGACCGCGCCCCGAGATCGGCGGAGCGACCCTGGCGTGGTGGAGCGGACTCCTCGCGCGCCTCGGCCTCGACGGCGCCGGCGTCCACCCGCTCCTCGGCGCGCCCCTTGCGGAGCTCGACCTCGGCGCGCTGCGCGCCCCCGCGCTCTGCCTGCAGGTCGAGCGGCGCGTCGCCGCGCTGCTCGAGGTCGACCGCCGGAGCGTTCGCGAGCTCGAGCTGCACCGCGAGGGAGAGCACCCGCTCTCGCCCGAGCGCTGCGTGGCCGCGATCGGCCCGGCGTGCGACGAGCTCTGGCTCTGCGGCTCGGGCACCGACCTCTCGGCCCTCGGCTACGCCATCGCCCAGGGCGCCGGGATCTGGGTGCGCATCCTCGGGCTGCGCGCGGACGATGCAGTGGCCGGCGTGCACGGCGAGGGCCTCGCGGCGATCCGCGGCGCGGCGCGGCAGGCCTTCGGGCTGGCGCCGTCGCCGTGGGCGGGTCGACCGGACCGAGGCCTCGCGAGGCTCTGAAGGCTCCGTCCCGGCATCAGCGCTCGAGCGCGTTCGTCCAGGCCGCGCCGGCGGGCGCGCGCGCGGAGGGGGACAGTGCCTGGAAGCCGAAACCGTTCGCCGCCAGGGCGGTGCTCGCGAACAGCCGCATGCGAACGAGCGTCGGCCCGGGGCCGGGCCCGTGCACGACCGGCGCGAACGGGCGCACGAGCGCGGCGTCGAGGTAGAGGTCTCCGAAGGGCGTCGTCACGGGGCTCGCGAGCAGCGGTCCCTGCTGGAACCACACGATCGAGGTCCCCCCGGGCTCGCCGAAGATCTCGAGCGCGAACGGTCCCTCCGGATCACGCGGTCGAGCACCGCCAGCTCGAGCGCGCCAATGTCCGCCGCGGCGAGGAGGTCGAGAGTACCGGGGCGCACCTGTACGTCGATGGCGCTCGATGAGTCGGCACGTTCGAGGGTTGCGAGGGAATCGTGGACGTCTTCAACGGAGGCACCACGGGGCTCGCCCTCGAGGCGTGCTGCTACGGCACCGAGGCCGGCACCGATGTCTCTGCCTCGACGACCTTCAGCGCGGATCCTCGCTTCGTGAACCCGACGGCGGGCGTGTTCCTGCTGAAGACCTCGCCGCTCTCGCCCTGCATCGATGCCGGCGACGATGACCTGACCGAGAACGACTTCGCCGACCTCGACGAGGACGACGACACGGGTGAGGACCTGCCCTTCGACCTGCGGGGCTCCGGCAGGACCTACGACCATCCGAGCGCGAGCGGCTCCGCCGCCGACATGGGCGCGTAGGAGACCTACGGCGGGGGATCGTGATGTCGGCGATCGTCCTGCTCGTGACGTTCCCGTCGAGTCGCGCCGCAGGCGGCGACGACGGAACCCGGGCGCGCCCCTTACCGCCTTAGCGCCACCCCGCTGAGGTCGGCGCGGTAGAGGTCGTGGTCGAGCGGGATCTCCCCGAGACCGGCGCGCGCCACGGCGAAGCGGCGCGGGACGTAGAGCGGGACGATCCACGCCTCCTCGTCCATGCGCTCCTGGATGCGGGCGTACACCTTCGAGCGCCGCGTCTCTTCGGGCTCGCGCATCGCGGCCTCGACCAGCCGCGTCAGCTCCGCCGGCACGCCGTGCGCCCGGTCGAGCGCGGCGGAGGGGGCGTCGAGCGGCGGGGCGAAGCGCGCGACGAGCGAGAGGTAGGGGTCGTAGGGGACGCCCCACGTGCGCTCGAGGCGCAGGTCGAACGCGCGCCGCTCGAGCGCTTCCGCCGCGGCGCGCGGCTCGAGCAGCTCGAGCGCGACGGGAAGGCCCGCGTCCTCGAGGTCGGCAGCGAGCGCGCGGGCCGGCGCTTCCTCCCACGTGCCCGCGGCCGCGACGAGGACCAGCGTGCCCGAGCTCGCCGGTGGCCCGTTCGCGCTCGCGCGGGCGGGGACGCTCGATCGCGGCCACACCGCCACCGTCGGCGCCGCCCACGCGTCGCAAGGATCGGCCGCTTCCGGTGCGACGCGGCGCACGAGCGCGGCGCGGTCGACGCGCTCGCGCACCGCGCGGCGCACGGCCGCGTCCGCGGTGGGACCGCCGTCGAGGCGGAAGCTCAGGTACACGACCGACGAGCCAGGCGCCTCGAGGACGCGGTAGCGCGGATCGGCGCGCAGCGGCGCGACGTCCGCGCCGCTGAGCGGCACTTGCCAGCCGCCGACCACGACGTCGACCTCGCCCGCGCGCAGGAGCGCGGCCGCCTCCGCGGCCGGGTCCCGATCGAGGCACACGACGTCGAGCGCGCCGCCCTCGCTCCCGCCCTCCGGTACGAAGCGCCGGTAGTGCAGCACGCGGCCGTCCTCGCTCGCGCCCTCGTAGCGGAACGGTCCGCTCCCGACCGGTCGCACGAACTCGCCCTCGCGGTCGACGCTCGCGGGCGCGCGCACGCCGCAGGGGTTGATCGCGCAGAGGTCGGGGAGGAGCGCGTACGGCTCGTCCAGGCGGATCTCGAGCTCGCGCTCCGAGCGCGCGGCGACGCGCTCGATGTGCCGCGAGCCGCGCAGCCACGCGTGCTCGGGGAGCCCGACCCAGCGCCGGAAGTGCTGCGCGACCGCGGCCGCCGTCACCGGCGTGCCGTCGTGGAAGCGGGCGCCGGCGCGCAGCTCGAGGACGAGCGTGCGGCCGCCGTCCGCGTGGCGCCACGACGCGGCGAGCGCTGGGGCGATGCGGCCGTCGGGGCCGCGCTGGACGAGGGTCTCGTAGACGAGCGTCTTGGTCTCGAAGCCGCCGCTGTAGCGCAGCGTCGAGAGCTCCCCGGCGGCGCTCGCGCCGGCCCTGGTCGCCAGGCGCACGGTGCGCGGTGCGTTCGCCCTCGACTCCCGCTCCTCGCGCTCGGGCGGCTCGACGAGGACGCCCGGGTCGCCGTAGCCGGGCGGCCGCGCGAGCAGGAAGATCCGCCCGCCGTATCCCGACCCGATCAGCTCGTCGGTGCCGTTGCGCCCGTCGAGCTCGGCGGCCGCCAGCCAGTGCCCCTTGTCGCGGTCCACGAACAGGGTCTCGACCGTCCAGGCCGAGCCGCGGCGCGTGAGGAGCTGGACCTTGCGGCTGTAGCCGAACACGGCCACCGTCTCGGCGCTCGGATCCGCGTCGAAGCGGCCGGCCGCGACGCCGCGCGGGCCCTGCGGACCGGCGTAGATGGTCTCGGTGCGCCACTCGCCCTCGCCGGCGCGCTCGTGCCGCAGCACGCGGCCGTCGTCGAGCGTCGAGTAGAGGACCGTCGGCTCTTCCGCCGCCGCCGGGCGCAGGGCGATGCGGCCCTTCCCCATCGGCGCCTCGTGCACGACGCGCCAGTGCGTGCCGTCCGCGTCGATCGTGAGCAAGGCGAGGACGCCGGCGCGGCTCACGGTCGCGATCTCCCGCGGGCGACCCGGCTGCGCGGGCAAGAGCCGCGCGTCGCGCACGCGGCCCGGCAGCTTCTCGAGGTGCACGGTCTCGAACGTGCCGTCGGGCCCGGTCGGGCTCGTGCGGTAGAGGTGGCCAGGGCGCGTGAAGACCAGGATCTCGGGACCCGGGCTCTGCGGATCGAGCTCGCCCGCGAGCATCGTGTGCACCTCAAGCCCGGGCAGGTGCGCGATCAGCCGGCAGTCGAGCGCGCCGTGCGGGTAGGAGACTAGCTGGTAGACGTTGCCGTTTTGCCCTCCGGTGTAGAGCTCGGCGCCGGCGACGCGCGGATCGACGTCGCCGTGGCACAGCCCGCCGAGCCACTTGCCGTCGCCGCAGCGCGTCAGCGGCGTCCACTTGCCGCTATAGGAGACGAGCACGTGGCAGCGGCCGAGGTCGTCCAGGCCGACGATCTCGGGGCACGCGTACTGCTCGAAGACCGGGAACGATTCGACGGTCCAGATCCCCGTCGCGCCGTTGTCGATCACGAGGAAGGCGCGCCAGTCCTCGGCGGCGCAGGGCAGCGGGACCTCGGCCTTGGAGGGGTCCGGTCCCTGGGCGAGAGCCGCGGGCGTCGCCAGCGCGAGGGCGAGGAGGGACGCGTGGCGGAGAGCGGGTCGGGGGAGGAAGGAGCGCATCACGCGTGGCGGGGGGGGGGGGCGAGGGGGGCGGGAAGTCTGACGGTGGCAACCGTCGTG
>Ga0299906_10001079_pt1 | contig 23720 bp, 19 predicted proteins | sample RVTome_14_FD_200259 | JGI IMG/M metagenome (GOLD analysis project Ga0299906, IMG submission 200259) | Soil microbial communities from uranium-contaminated site in the Upper Colorado River Basin, Wyoming, United States - RVT145D125 (version 2) ...
AATAGCATACTGCGGTCGTTCGGCAAGGCCCCCGGGGGGGCCTTGCCGAACGGCGCGATCGTGTCTGCCGCACCGTGCGTCAGGCCGGGGTTGTCCCGGCTGGGCGCTCCATTCGCTTCGATTTCGCGATTCACTTCGATTTCGGGGACCTCGGGTTGGGGCCGGTTCCGGGACTTCGCGGCTGGGGTACCTCAGCCTTGCTCAGCTTGGGATGTCGGCCGGTCTGCGTGCGAACACGCAGCGGCAAGGCCGCGTCTTGCGACGCGGCACGCATCGAATCGGCAGTATGGAAGATTCCATCCAGCGGTTCCGTCCAGGCCCTTCGAGATTTCGCGCGGTGGTGCCAGGCCCACAAGACAAACATTCCGGAAGTGGCCGGACGGAACCGACCCGTCCTACGTCACCCGATCATTCGATTCTCCACCACACCTCCTGTCGGTTCGACGCGATGCCCGTCGGAGGTCAGACCGGCATCACATGCACACGCACTCATGGGTTCCGTCTCGAGTTCCTTGGTGGTCTCTGTCCAAGCCCTTCGACATTTCTCGGGGAGGCGCCTGGCCCCCAGGGGATTCATTCCGGAAGTGGCCGGACAGAGCCCACAGGTTTCGCCAAGACCGATCGTTCGGCGCCGGCCGACGCCGGCCCGCCGTTGCCCTCTTGTTCTTTCGTGCGACGGCTGCGTCGTCGTTGCCGTCGACCGGCGAACAGCCGCTCGGCGTCGAATGTCCCGCCACCTTTGGCGATTCGATGCAACGCCAGGGCCAGCTTGCGCATGATCGCCGTCAGCGCCTTCTTCTTCACGCCGCCGTCGCGGACAATCTTCCGCGCGTACCAGTGATGGACCGGTTCTTCCATCACCCAACGCATCGCCGCAAAGTACAGCCAGCGCCGGGCCCGCGACGAACCCCGCTTGCTGATCCGCTGCGGTCCCTGCCAGGCGCCGCTGGAACGCTCGGTCAGATTCAGCCCCAGGGCCTTCAGGTACGCCCGGCCGCAGACGTAGTGGCCGGGATCGCCCGCCTCCAGCCACAGCACGCCGGCCGTGCCGGCTCCGACCGCGGCGGCCATCCGCCGGACCACCGGATGCGCCTGGGCCAGCCGGGCCAATGTGGCCTTGTGGTAACGCAGCCGACCCTCCGCCCGCAGAGCCTCGCCGGCATAGTGCCGCACGCGCGTCACCTCCTGCGGCGTGGCCACCACCCCGATCGTCTCTCGCGCCGACGCCAGAATCTGTTCGATCCGATCCGGCTTGAGCATGCTCCGTCCCCAGCGCCTCAGTCGTTGCCCCGCCTCCGCGTCGGCGGCCAACGCCTGCGGACTGCCGTAGTGCCGCAACACGCGCAGCAGCGTCATGCTGGTCAACCACAGATGCTGCTCGATCTCCGGCCAGTACGCCGCCAGCCAGGCCTCGATGCGATTCAGCCACGCCATCCTCTGCCGCTGATAGGCGTCGCCGAGATCGGCGGCCAGGGCCAACTGCTGCTCCCAATCGTCGGCCGACGGCCAGGGCCACGGGCGACTCTTGCCCACCGCCGCCAGCTCCGCGATCAACGCCGCGTCCTTGCTGTCGTGCTGACTGGGCACGCCGTCGAACACTTCCGCGTAATCGTGCGAATGCTTCGCGCTGACCCGGTGAACCCTAATCCCCGCCTGATGACAGGCATGCCGGAAGACGTCGCCATAGCGCCCCGTGGGCTCCAACGCCACGATCAACTCGCGACCGACGCCTACCTGTCGCAGCAGTTCCACCGCCCCCCCGGATCTCGCCGGGCTGACGAACGCGAACGGCGCGCGACAGGCTCCCATCCGACCAACGCGGCACCAGCCGCAGCTCCGACTTGCTGACATCCACGCCGACCACCGCCGCCTGGCCTTCGTGACCCTGACTCCACGTCGCCGCGTCCACCGACTGGACACGGCGCGACGAATAGTTTCCAGTACGCATCGGGATGACCTCCTGTACGTGGCCCACGGCAAACCATTTGCCGCATCACGCCACTGTTTTGAGGCATCCCCCACTCTCTTTCCACCCGCTACCGACCACCCCGTCTATAGCCGATTTCTCGCACTCCCTCATGCGGGAATTCTCTCCCGCGAATCTACGCAGGAAAGGATTCCTGCAAACCGTGGGGGCGAGATGGGAATCTCGCCCCAGCAGGATCTCGCCCCAGCAGGATCTCGCCTCAGCAGGATCTCGTCCCAGCAGGCCGGCCGCTTGCATCACCGTTCGATCCCGCGAGAATGACGCGCCGGCGTACTGAGGAGCTTCCGCGCGTTGAGCACGATTTGTCGAGTAGCGGTTTGGGCATTCGTCGTATCTTCGGTCCACTTCGGCTGCGCGACCGAGCCGCGTGTCGCGTTCGTCGTCGACGAGCCGCGCGTGATCGATTTACCCGACGGCGCGGTCGAGCTACTTCCCGATTCCGGCGTGTTCGATTCGCCGGTGCTCTCGCCGGACGGCAAGCGGCTGGCCGTGCAGGTCGAGGTGTACCGCGATCGGGTGTTGCCTTACGAGATCTATTCGCTCGGTGTGGCCGAGCGGAACGACGCCGGGCGATGGTCGGATCTCGAGATCATCCGCGAGGGGATCTACAAGAAGTACCTGGGCCGGATGGAAAATCCGATTCAGCCGTCGTTCGATCAGACCGGCGACCGACTCGTCCTCACGCATCTACAGTTTGACAGCGTGCTGAGCATTCCGTCGGTGCTGTCGATTCGTACGTGGATCGAGCGCGTGCCGTGGCGGGGCGGCGATACGGAGCGATTGATCGAGGGCGGCGACTGGGGTCTGCGGCTCAACGAGATCATCCAGCATGCCCGAATCTCGCCCGACGGTCGTTGGCTGACGTTCTACGTACGTGTCCACGAACACACGCAGGGAGTCTATTTGCTGGACATGACAACCGGCGAGCATCACCGGCTCGGGTCGACCCATGACAAGCATCCGACCTGGGCTCCGAGCGGGCGGCGGATTTATTTCCATACCGTCATCGGAGGCAAGCGTCATCGGTTCGACTTTTTCGCCGCCGGCGAGGAGCGATCGTACCTCGGGTATTACGCACTGAAGTTCGAGGGTGATCGATTGATCGGTTGGGATCGCCACCTGTTCGACGAGCCGGACGAACATTTCGTCTACCACAAGCACCCCGCCGAAGTCGCGGGGACGGGCCTGCTCTTTTTTCACGGCCGGCTCGAACCCGAGGACAACATGAAGCTGATGGTGCGCAAGGCCGACCCCGGGTCGGAGGTCTTCGTAGTCAAGACCTACTGGCAGGGTAAGCGACTCAAGGCCGCCAAACATCCCTGTTCGTCGTTCAAGGTCGCCGACCTGGTGTACATCGGCAAGCCCAAGGGCGAGAAAACCTATCGGCTCATGATGTCGCTCACCGAGCCGGGCCTGGCGGAAGTGCGTCGGGTCGTCTACGGCACCGGTGCATCACCATGACGAAACAGCATCGCCCGGCGATCAAAGCCGGTTGCAGTTGTCTTCGATTTCGGCGGCCTCGGCCGGGGCCACGATCGCGGGATCGTAATCGATGCAACAGACCAACTGATCTCGAGCATACACGGCCGAGTGCCACTGTACGTGACCGTCGGCGAAGCTCCAGTTCACGCCGTTGGTGACGACGCTTTCGCCGCCGTAGTGCCGACGGAAGTTCCGATCACTGGTCGCGTTGACGATGACGTGCGCGAACCGGAAGCATCCCTTGCCGCCTCGGGTGCTCTCGGCCGTCTCGGTCAGAATCGGGTAACAGTAGGGCTTGGGAAGCTCCGTGAGTTTGGGCGGCACGAACTTCATCGGAATGACCGTGCCGTAGGCCACGACGTTCCAGGTGATCTGCGAACGGGCGTCACACGCGCCGGAGTAGCTGATCGGTTCGATGTGCAGCTCCTGCCTACCGGTCGCGGCCCGGGCATCCAAAATCGATTTGCGTGTGACCGGATCGTCCGGCGGCCCGACCCGATCGCCGATCAGGAACTCACGCCCCGGACCGGCGTTGATGTACCGATAGGCTGGCGTTTCGTCGGCCGGGCAACGGTACAGGCCTTCTCGCGATCCCGCAGCGCTCCGTCGGACGTCGATATAGGGAAGAATCTGAAAGGCCCAGAACGAACCGGGATACAGTTGCTGGCTGCTGGCCGCGGCGTACTGATTACTGAGCTGTACCAGGTACCCGTTGCCGTTGTGCTTGTCCGCGGCATAATAGAAAATGCCCTGCCAGATCACCTTCAAGTTGTGGGCACATTTGACCTGGTAGGCCTGCTCGCGGGCCTTGCCGAGACTCGGAAGCAACACCGAAATCAGCAAGGCGATGATGGCCACGACGACCATCAACTCGACCAGTGTGAACGCTTTGTGCGGCACAAGGCGCGGCGACGGCATGTGGATGCATCCTCACGCGAAACGTGGTGCGCAAACCCGCTCGCAACGAACTGCCCTACTATACCGGGAATCCGGCCAAGGCTGACAGTGGATCCACATTTTTCACACGGCTTGCTCAGACTCCATCGTGCAGTATCATGCGCACCGATCGCGGTTCACCGATCAAGATCCGATCGTGATTCGGTAATAGAGAGCAGGCTCGATGGATGGCGACGTTGACGTGACGGTCCTGAGCGCGGAAGCCTCGGTGGACTCGAGACCGGCCAACGGGCCGGAGGCCAACCGCACCGTCGATCCGCGGCTCGAGATCGGTCGCAAGTTCACGCACATGCTCCCGGGTCTGATCCCCTTCATCATGTGGTGGATCTACCATGAAGATCCGATGCCGCTGTGGAACCTGGGAGTGGTGGCGGCGGTGGTTGCGGTGCTGACGTTGTACGTGGTCGCCCATCCGCAGGGCCGGCGCCGTGGCCGTGAGGAAAACTGGCCGCGCACCTGTCTGACCTACGGGATTCCGCCTTTCATCGTACTGGCCCTGTTTCCGGGTCAGGCTGAATACGCCGGCGTCGTGTTGTGTGTCCTTGCCTTCGGCGACTCCGCGGCGGCGTTGGGCGGCCGGCTCTTCGGCAAACGACCACTGCCCTGGAACCCGCGCAAGACCTGGATGGGCTCACTCTGCTTTATGCTGCTCGCGGCGCCCATCGCGATCCTGGCGTACTGGGGCGAGGCGCGACCGGCCGTGTCCTGGTCGGCCGCGGTAATCTGCGGTACGGCCGGCGCCGTACTGGGCGGAGTCGCCGAATCCCTTCCCTCACGCATTGACGACAACCTGCGCGTCAGCGTCGCCGCCGCGGTCGGCGTGGTCGTCGCCGCCAACCTCGTGTAGGCTCTCTTCCCGTTGCGTTTGGACCGTTGAACCCGCTCGCTTGCGCTCGCGGCTCGGATTGGGTTCGATCGTTATCGGATTGGGTTCGATCGTTACCGGATTGGGTTCGATCGTTACCGTACCTGTGGATTGCAGTGCATGTGTTTGCTTGAAGCCCGTGATCTCCGCAAACATTACGACACGCAGCTTGCCGTCGACGGGGTGAGCTTGCGGGTGTCGGCGGGTGAGATCCTCGGTCTGCTCGGGCCCAACGGAGCGGGAAAGACCACCACGATGTTGATGCTGGCCGGCCTGCTCACGCCCGACGACGGCGCGGTGCGCATCGACGGCGTCGCGACCGATCACGATGGCCGGGCATGGCGACGGCAGATGGGCATCGTGCCCCAGGAGTTGGCCCTCTATCCCGAGCTGTCGGCGGTCGAAAACCTGACCTTCTTCGGCGGCCTCTACGACGTGGTCGGTCCCCGGCTCGTCGATCGAATCGATTCCGTGCTGGAGACGACCGGACTGACCGAGCACCGGGACCGGCCGGTCCGGACCTACTCGGGCGGCATGAAGCGCCGGCTCAACTTCGGCGTCGCCCTGGTGCACGAACCGCGCCTGCTCATCCTCGACGAGCCGACGGTCGGCGTGGACCCGCAGTCCCGCGCCCATCTGCTCGAGCGGATTCGCGAACTGCGCGATCGCGGCATGGGCGTGCTCTACGCCAGTCATTACATGGAGGAGGTGCAGACACTCTGCGATCGCGTCGCGGTGATGGACCTTGGCCGGATCATCGCCAACGATACGTTGGACGCCCTGCTCGAACGCGTGACCGACGCATCGGGGCCGGCCAATCTCGAAACTCTGTTCCTGGAGATGACCGGGCACCGGCTCCGGGACTAGCGGCATGGCATACCGGCACATCATTCGCAAGGACCTCATCGTGCTCACCCGCGACCGACGCGCCGTCATGGTGCTGGTGGTGATGCCGCTGGTGTTCATCGCGATCCTCGGCTTCTCGACCGGCAAGCTGATCGGGTGGCAGAACGAAAACAACCGGCTGCACCTCGTGCTGGTCGCGCCGGAAGAGGATGCGATCATCGCCGAAATCGCCGCGTCGTTGCGCCGGCGAGACGGTATCGCGTTGACATCGACCGCTCGAGCCGAGGATGCTTACACGTTGGTCGACGACGGGAACTGTGTGGCCGCGGTCACGGTGGGGCCGTCGTTTCGCCGCCGCGTCGACGCCCTGACGATCGGCGACGTGCTGGACCCGAACCAAGGCCGGCTCGCCGACGGCCTGGCCGGGCTCGACATGCGGATCTATGCCCGACCGACCCAAGCCGCCGCCGCCGCCCTGGCCGATCAACTCGTGCTGGCCGAGACCGTCAAAGTCCTGCTGCCTCATCTGGCTCGACGCCACGCCTTGTTCAGGGTCTATCTCGAAGCCAACGATCGGTCCCGTGCCGCGTCGGCGACGACGCAGCCGGTGAACGCGGATAACGCGACGAGAACGGTGGATTACGGCAGTGCGGTCTATCAGATCATCGTGCCTTCCTACACCGTGATGTTCGCGTTCTTTCTGGTGAACATCATGGCCCGCTCGTTCATTCGCGAGCGCGACGAGGGCACGCTGATCCGGCTGCGCGCCGCGCCGGTCTCGACCGTGTCGTTACTTCTCGGCAAGACCACGCCGTTTTTCATCGTGTCGGTGGTGCAGTGCGCGCTGCTCTTCGTGTTCGGCAAGCTGCTGTTCGGCATGTCGTGGGGCGAACACCCGTGGCTGCTGCCGCTGGTGATCGTTTGCACGTCGCTGGCGGCGACGGCGTTGGGGCTGCTCACGTCACTGTTCGTGCGCACCGAGGCGCAAGTTTCCGCCTATGCGAATCTGCTGGTCATCACGCTGGCCGGGCTGAGCGGATGCTTCATGCCGCGAGCCTGGCTGCCCGAGACGATGCGGCAAGTCAGTCTGGCCATCCCGCATGCCTGGGCGTTGATCGCCTTCGATCAGACGCTCAACAGCGCCCACCCCAATCTCGCGCGGATTCTCACCTGCTGCGGCGTGCTGGTGCTGTTTAGCGCGGCGTTCTTCGTGTGGGGGGGAACCCGTTTTCGACGCCTCGTCGAACGGTGAAGAACGCTGGGTAAACAAGGAATACGTTACCCGCCCGAAGCGCAAGCGAGGGTTTATTAGTTTCTTCCGCAGAATACGAAACCCTCGCTTGCGCTTCGGGCTGGTATGCCACGTCAACACGGCGCACGATCTTCTGCCGCTACGCCCCGGGATTCTTCGGGCGGTAGAGGTGTGTGGCGTTGCCGTGAAACGCGTCCGCGGCTTCGCCGACCGTTTCCGAGAGCGTGGGATGGGCGTGGATGCGATCGGCCAGGTCGCCGACGGTGGCGCCGGTCTCGATCGCGAGGACGCCTTCGGCGATCATCTCACCGGCGTTCACTCCGCAGATCCCCATGCCGAGCACACGTTCGGTGGTCGGGTCGACGATAAGCTTGGTGACCCCTTCGGTACGATCGAGCGTGACCGCCCGGCCCGAGGCGGCCCACGGATAGCGAATGCTCTTGACCTTCCGGCCGTCGGACCGGGCCTGCGTCTCGGTCAGCCCGCACCAGGCGATCTCGGGATCGGTGAACACCACGGCGGGTATCGCGGCGTGGTCGAACGTGGTCGGCTTGCCGGCGACGACCTCGATCGCGACCTTCGCCTCGCGCGAAGCTTTATGCGCCAGCATCGGCTCGCCGGCGACGTCGCCGACGGCGAAGATGTGCGGCTCGTCGGTGCGCTGCTGGGCGTCGACCCGTACGAACCCGCGCTCGTCAAGCGCAACTCGCGTGTTCTCCAAACCGAGCCCGGTTGTATTGGGCGATCGGCCCACCGCGACAAGAACGCGATCGAACACCGACGGTTCGGGAGCGTCTTGTCCACGCAACGTAACCGCGATGCCGTCGTCGCGCGCTACGAGGCGATCGACCTTGGTACCGAGAAGGATCGCATCGAAGGCGTCGTCGAGCCGGGCTTTGAGCGGGCGAACCAAATCGCGATCGACCCCGGGCAACAACCCGTCGGTGAACTCGGCAACCGTCACGCGCGACCCCAATGCCTCGTACACCGTGCCCATCTCGAGACCGATGTACCCGCCGCCGATCACCAACAGTCGTTCCGGCACATCGGTCAACGCCAGGGCGCCGGTCGAGTCGGTCACCCGCGGGTCGCCGATGTCGAAAGCGCCCGGCAGGGCCGGCGCCGAACCGGTGGCGATGATCGCATGGTCATAAGTCAACGTACGGGTTTCGTCCCCGTCGGTCTGCAACGACACGGTATGCGCGTCGATGAACGCGGCCCGTGCGCTGAACAGCTCGACCTTGCGACGGCGACACAACTCGACCACCCCGCCGGCGAGCCGATCGATCACCCCGCTTTTCCAGTTACGCAGCGCATCGAGATCGATCTCCGGCGGCGCGAACCGGACACCCCACCGCGCCGCCTCGCGCGTTTCATGCAGCAACCGCGCGACGTGCAGCAGCGCCTTGGACGGAATGCACCCGCGGTGCAGACACACCCCGCCCGGCGCGATGCCGGCATCGATCAGCGTCGTCGACAACCCGGCATCCGCCGCCCGGAACGCCGCCGTATAACCGCCCGGCCCGCCGCCGATGACCAGGATTCGCGTGGATCGTTCGTGTCCCATGGTGTACCCGTCACACGTTCGTTATGAAGGTCAAGTAGACCGACGTTGACGCCGAGATTGTACCATCATGCGGGTCAGGAAGAGATGAACCGGTCACCCCGGCGTGCCGTCGTCGGCGGTTTCGAGCTTGCGGATCTCGTCGCGGATTTCGGCGGCGTCCTCGTAGCGCTCTTCGCTGACGGCGCGGTCAAGCCGGCGGCGGAGTCGTACGAGGGGCGAGGTGGGGATGTCCTTGCTGATCATGCCTCGCAGGGCCTTGAGGATGGTCACTTCGTTGCAGGCGTCGTAGCCGTCGGGTTGGCCCAGGGTCTCGTAAAACTCGCGAATGGCGGTCAGCCCGGCTTCGACGTGGGCCAGCGCGGCCCGGTTGGAATTGGCGTCCAGGGCGCGGTGGGCCTTGGCGCGGGTGTTCATCATGAGTATGTAAGGGCGATATTGCTCGAGCACGAAACGGTCGTAGGGCTCGGCGGCGAACTTGCGGCAGAGGTCGAGCACGCGCAGGTTCCGGGCCGTGTCGCGCTCGACCGGCTCGTACTCCTCGAGCACGAACAGCGACAGGTAGCGGTAGTAGTACATGGCGGCCTCTTCGCGGAGTAGTCGACACTCTTCGGGCGTCAGCTCGAATCCGAGTTCGGTTCCGTTTCGCGATACATAACCTTCGAGGGCGGCGGTGTGATACTCGAGCAGCGATTCGACATTGTGCGGCCGTTCGCCGTCCGGGCGACCTTTCTCGTGCATCTGGATCACGCCGAGATCGAGGCGCATTTGAATCCGGATCGATTTGTCGTGCCCGAGGATCTTGCGCACCGTGATCTGCCCGCTCTTGTACGGCCAGCCGCTCAGTATCGGACGTAGGTCTTTCGACGCCATCACACTATTAAAGGCCATGGTTTCGACGAAAGCAATCTCTGTGGGATTCGACCGGCATGACAGGAATTGAGGAGTGCGGCAAATGAGATGCGTAACTCGGCGATCCCGTGCGCTCGGCCTGCGATTATCCGTACTGTGCGCGTTGTCGGCGGCGACCGGGACGGGCGTGGATGCTGCGCGGGGTGCGGATCACCCGTCCAACAAACCGAATATCGTGTTCCTGTTCGCCGACGATCTTGGCTACGGCGACCTGGGCTGCTACGGCCAGAAGACGATTCGCACGCCGAACCTCGATCGGCTTGCCGTCCAAGGCACGCGCTTTACCGATTGCTATGCCGGCAGCACCGTCTGCGCGCCGTCGCGCTGCTCCCTGATGACCGGCTACCACATGGGGCACGCCCATATTCGCGGCAACGTCCGCGTCCCGCTGCGGTATCAGGACAAAACGGTAGCCGAGGTGCTCAAAGCGGCCGGCTACACGACCGGGATCATCGGCAAGTGGGGGATCGGCGAGCCGGGAACGACCGGTGTACCTACCCAAAAAGGGTTCGACGAATGGTTCGGCTATCTGAATCAGCACCATGCCCATGACTACTACCCGACGTATCTGTGGCGCGATCAGCAGCGCGTCGAATTGCAGGGCAATCTCGACGGCCGCAAGGGGCAGTACTCGCACGACCTGTTCATCCGCGAGGCGGAGAGTTTCCTCGAACGGCATCACGCCGGCCCGTTCTTCCTCTACCTGCCGCTGACCATCCCGCACGCCAACAACGAACTGGGCGGCAAGACCGGCAACGGCATGGAAGTGCCGAGCGACGCACCGTATTCGAACGAGGATTGGCCGCAGCCGCAGAAGAACCATGCCGCGATGATTACCCGGCTGGATCGCGACATCGGCCGGCTGCTGACCAAGCTCGACGAGCTGGGGGTGGCCGACAACACGGTCGTGTTCTTTACCAGCGACAACGGCCCGCACCGTGAGGGCGGCGCGGATCCGGAGTTCTTCGACAGCAACGGTGCGTTGCGGGGGATCAAACGCGATCTCTACGAAGGCGGAATCCGCGTGCCGATGATCGTGCGCTGGCCCGGCAAGGTGCCCGCCGGGGCGTCGAGCGATCAGGTTTGGGCGTTCTGGGATTTCCTGCCCACCGCGGCCGAGATCGCCGGCGCGGCATCGCCGGCCGGGATCGATGGGATCTCGATGCTGCCGGCCCTGCTCGGGAAAGCGCAGACCGATCACGAATATCTCTATTGGGAATTCTACGAACGCGCGTTCAAGCAGGCGGCGCGGATGGGGCCGTGGAAAGGTGTTCGCACCAAGCCCGGCCAAGCCCTCGAACTGTACAATCTCGATCGCGACATCGGAGAAGCCGACGACATCGCCGGCACGCATCCGGAGGTCGTCGCGATAATCGAGAAGATCTTCAAGACGGCAAGGACCGAGTGGGAGCACGCGCCCAAACGCCGACGCCGGTAGGCTGACATGAGAACACGCTGGTGCGAGAATCCTTTCTCGCACCCATCCGACGCGGGAATCCTTTCCCGCGAGTACGACGCAGGATAGGAATCATGAGCGCCAATCGGATTCTGATGATCGTCGGTGACTTTGTGGAAGACTACGAGGTCATGGTACCGTTTCAGGCATTGCGGATGGTCGGCCATACGGTACACGCGGTGTGTCCCGACAAGAAGCGTGGCGACGCGGTGCGCACGGCCGTGCACGACTTCGAAGGCGATCAGACCTACAGTGAAAAGCCCGGCCACAATTTCACCCTCAACGCCGCGTTCGACGAGATTCGCGTCGAACGCTACGACGCCCTGGTGATACCCGGTGGACGCGCACCGGAATACATACGACTCGACGCCCGGGTGCTCGACATGGTGCGTCACTTCACCGAGGCGAACAAACCGATTGCCGCGATCTGCCACGGCTTGCAGGTGCTCGCCGCGTCAGGCGGACTCGAAGGTCGGTCGTGCACCGCCTACCCGGCCGTGGGACCGGACGTGAACCTCGCCGGCGGTCGGTACGTTGAAGTCGCCATCGACAAGGCCCACGTCGACGGCAACCTCGTCACCGCCCCCGCCTGGCCGGCGCATCCCGATTGGTTGGCGAAGTTTCTCGACATACTGGGGACGCGCATCGAACCGTAAGCGAGATGAACGAACATTGAGCACAACCGCGGCAAGCGTCCACATGGCCTCCCTGCCCGGCGGCACGTTCCTCATGGGCAGCGACACCGGTCAATCCGATGAGCGCCCGGTCCACGAGGTATTTCTTTCGCCGTTCGAGCTGTCTTCCCATCAGGTGACCCATGCCGAGTACGCCGGCTTTCTGCGCGACACCGACTGGCCGACGCCGAAGCAATGGTGTGCGCCCGGCTTGGACAATCCAGCCGGTCCCGCCTGCGGCGTGAGCTGGGTCGACGCGGTTCGATACTGCATGTGGCTGAACGAATCGAGCGGTGCGGCGGCCGACGGCATGCGCTATCACCTGCCCACCGAGGCCCAGCTCGAGTATGCCGGGCGAGGCGGCGTGGCCGGCGCGGTGTATCCGTGGGGCGACGCCGAGCCGCCTCGGCGCGGCTACTACGCGCGCGGGCTCGAGGGTCCCAAGGTGGGTCGGCCGATGGCGGTGGGCACCGTCGCCTGGTGGCCTGCCCACCCCGCCGACGGTATCGGTCCGGCCCCGGGACCGTTCGGCTTGCACAACCTCGCCGACAACGTGCACGAGTGGTGTGCCGACTACTACGCTCGCGATTACTACGCGTCGTCGCCCCGCCGGGACCCGCCCGGGCCGGCCGCCTCCGACCGCCGCGTCGCGACGGCCGGCTCGTGGCGACACGATCTGAAATTCGCACCCAACGCCGCTCGATCGAGCCTTTCACCGGTCAAACGATTCACCGACTTCGGCTTTCGTGTCGCGCGGAGCGCCGGCTTTGCCTATGTTTTCTGCGACGCCGACCCCTCGCCGAGGATTCTCACCGGCGACCTGCCGCACCCGCCAAGTTGAGTCTGGCCGCGAGTCCTCATATCATCCTTGGGAACAGTGACCGCGACGGTGGAGATGTGCGTGAGCCACTGTTGTGTCAGTAATAGACATTTGCGCTTTGCACTGCTCACACAGCAAAGGCACACACGGGTACCCAAAAGGAAGGGTCGGGATTCGTGACGGATGATCGTCATCATCGACAACTATGACTCGTTTACCTACAACCTGGTCCAGCGGATCGGGGAGTTGGATGCGACGCGGGTGATGAAAGTCTACCGCAACGACCAGGTCACGCTCGGTGAAATCGAGGCGGACCGTCCGGACCACATCATCATTTCGCCCGGCCCGTGCACGCCCAAAGAAGGCGGGATCAGTTGCGAGGTGATCCGTCGGTTCGCCGAGTCGGTGCCGATTCTGGGCGTGTGCCTGGGGCATCAGTGCGTCGGGTTCGCCTACGGAGCCGACATCGTCCGGGCGGACCGGCTCATGCACGGCAAGACCAGCGAGATTCATCACGATGGCCGGAGTATTTTTCGCGGTCTGAGCAATCCGTTCACGGCCACGCGCTACCATTCCCTGGTGATCGACCGGTCGACGCTCAGCGACGAATTCGAGGTCACCGCCTGGACCGACCGCGACGAGTTGATGGGCATTCGGCACAAGCGGGCCCGGATCGAAGGGGTGCAGTTTCATCCCGAGAGCTTCCTGACCGCCGAAGGCCCGAACCTGTTGAGCAACTTCCTCGAGATTCAGTAGAGACCCCCAACGGAGTGAACCATGATCAAAGCCGTCGACCTGCGAAAAGGCCGAACCGTCATGCACGAGGAAACGATGTACGTCGTGCATGACGCCACCCACGTCGCCAAGGGCAACAAGCGCAGTTACATCCAGGCCAAGCTGAAGAATTTCACGAGCGGCCAGATCATCGAGGTGCGATTTTCCGTCGACGACCGGCTCGAAACGCCCTACGTCGACAGCACCGAATATGAATACCTCTACTCCGACGGCAGCGACTACGTCTTCATGGACACCTCGACGTACGATCAGGTCCACGTCGCCGACGAGCTGGTCGGCGACGCGTCGCAGTTCCTCAAGGCCAACGAAAAGGTGACTTGCCAGATTCATGAGGGTAAGATCATCAGCATCGAGTTGCCGCACGTGGTCGAGCTGGAGGTGACCGACACGCCGCCGGTGGTCAAGGGCGCGACGGCCACCAACCAGCCCAAGGACGCGACGGTCGAGACCGGAGCCCGGGTCCGCGTGCCCGCGTTCATCGAGCCGGGCGAGGTCATCCGCGTCGATACCCGCAGCGGAGAATACATCGAACGGGCCAAAGCGTAGAACGAAATCATGCAAGCCAATTGTCCACGTTGCGAGCAGGGTTTGGACGTGCCCGAGTCATGGGGAGGCAAGCACGTCCGATGCCGGGCCTGCAACAACGTCTTCATGATCCCCGCGGTCGAAACCGAGGACGTTGCCGGCGATGCGCTGCCGCCCAATCTCGAAGCCATGGCGCAGATCGAATATGCCCGAACCCGCCCGGAGGACGACGGGTTCGAGTTGCAGGACTTCGAGGGGTCGCCCTCGACCATAATCGTCAAGGGCGCGGTGACCGGGACCGAAAAGGACGAGGAAGCGGGTGAGGCGGATCCGCTGCTGCGCGTTTGCCCGGAGTGCCGAAAACCGGTCCGCGCCCACGACACGTTTACGGAAATGATGTGTGCCGAGTGCGGCGCCGCGGTGCCGAGTCAAAGGCGGTCGTTGGGCCGAGCCAAAAACAGAGACATCGCCCTCGAAGAGCAGGTGGGGGCGCGGATGTCCGGTGCCGGCGGATTCTACGACGGATTCGTCTCCGCATTCGTGTATCCGTTCGGGGCGGTGGTCAGCATCGTGGCCGGTATGGGGGTGGCGTTCGGCGCCATCTTCCTGCCCATCGGGACCCTGCTCGCCTTCGCCATCGCCGCGGCCCTGAATCCACTCACCGCCGGCGCCGAGGTGAGCTGGGTCAAACAGACGCTGTCGATCTGCTTTCTGGTCGAGGCGATCTATTTCGGCGGGGTTTGCTATTACGTGCTGATCGACACCATTCGCACCACCGCCCTGGGGACGGATCGGCCGCCGACGTTGACTTGGAATCTGACGTCGGTGGGCTCCGCTCTGGCCGGCTACTGCGGGCTGGCGGCGTATTACCTGGGGATCGGGGCGCTGCTCGTCCTCATGGCCAACAATTGGCATTGGAAACCACCCATCGAACAGGTCGACTTTCTGGCCTACCGAAAACCGTTCTACATCGCGGTCGTCGCCGCGGTCTCGTTCTCCGTGCCGATGAACGTGATCGGGCTCGCCTCCGGTCGTCTGGTCGAGGGTTTCAATCCCTATCGCATCATTCGATCGATCGCCGAGACCGGCATCCATTACATGTTCCTCTTTCTGGTGGTCATCATCACGCTGATCCTGTACGTGGCGGTGATGAGTTCGGTCGTCGGCTGGTCGAGTGACCGCGTGCTGACGGCCATCAGAACCTACGAAGACGGGCAGCACAGCTTTATGGACGTCGTGATCGGGCTGGTCGCCTGGTCCATCTTGATCGCCGTCGGGTTCTATTTCGCCTACGTGATGGGACGCTTGCTCGGTCTGTTCGCCCGGTCCTTCCGCAAACAGCTCGCTTTCAACATCTGACGGGCCGTTCGAAGTCGGCCGTTCCGGTTATCACGCCTTCCTGAAACGAAACGCTCCTTTTTTGATTTGCCCGGCCCGGATTTGAATCCTATGGTTGGAGTGACAACCCGAAAGGCAAACCAATCGTAAGATTGGGACGCAAAGCGTTGAGTCCGCCCAAGGCGGTCTGTCGCGCCGCCCACGATGCCGCCGGTAGCTGCGTCGCGGAAGGAAGTCTCCCGTAACCGGGGGAGTGCGTCCCATGCGCGACGTTTGCCGAAACCACCACACCGACATTATCCGCGTTCTTCGCCGGTTCGTCATCAACGAGCACGGCGTGGCTGCGTCCGAGTATGCGAGTCTGCTGGGCGTGATTGCGATCACCTGCTTTACTGCATTCTCCCTGTTCGGCGATCAGATCAGTCTCAAGAGCAACGCGATTGCTGCGGGGCTGACCGACACGATGAGCACGCCGTTCCAGACCGCCTCGGGGGGAACCCACGACGCGACCGGACCCCGTGACCAGCCCACGTCACAGCCCAATACGCATCCAGGCCCCCGGAAGCGGACGGACTGGACCCAGTGGAAGCCGTCGGAGCATGGCTGGTCGCTCTTCGGTCTCGCTCGGGCGGACGATGCGGCTTCACCCTTGGCCCCGCCCCGCTAGGATGGTATCATTCCGTCACACGTATCGAACCTGAACGAACGGGTGAGCCCGACCAAGAGCGCGACGGAGCAGCCGCGTTCACGCAACCAAGATCAGGCATCGCAGGATTTGATCCGATCAAGCGTTTTTTGATGCGGCCGGCACAGGCATTCTCGGTGGTGCGGTCCTCCACATGAGTGCGACTTCGTCCGGCGTCAGGCCGTAAGCCTGGTTCACAAGGTCGCTGAGCTTTTGTTCGAGCCGCAAGGCTTCAGCGCTGAGCTTCTTAACCGGTTCCACCGATTGCTCATACCCCGCCCGCAGGCTGCTCAACGAAGCCGGGGAAAACTTCTGCTTCTTACCACGAAGCTTCTTGACCTCCTCGACGAAAGCGTCGGAATCCAGTTTCCAAGGTGATTCAAGCATCTTGCTAGGCCTGTCGACGCCGTGCTCGATTCGGAGCCAGTCATGAAGATCACCAAGAAGGGGCTGCGCAATTTCATTGATCTCGATTAAGCGGCTAACGACCTGCACCGCTCGGTCCCTCATGTATTGGGTAGGCTTAGGAATAGGAAGCTCTCGCACATATGCTCTGTCCATAGACAACGCCTCGTCTTTCTTGTGTGGGAGCATGCGGAAAGCGAGGTACCACATTACTGGTGAATTGAGGCAGCATAGTACCCACAGGTCTTCGGTAGGTAGAATAATGGTGGAATCGTTGAGGCACGTTCCGCTTTTGTCAAATGCGATTCTAGAATGGTATGATATTCTCTGGATACATAGTTTTGGTTTGTCGAACTTTGACCAGTATGCACATGCTCGGAGTTCCCACCAGTGCCTCCCTTGATCGCTTCTTTTACGGAGGACAGCCTCAAATCGCTTCATGTGAGCATAAACGCCTGGGTAGGATCGACGAAAGGACTGCTCAGCACTCTTATTTCCTCGTGACCAGGACCACGAATGATCACCACTGGATTTAAGTGCAATCATCCACAGCCCATCCCAGCGTGCGGACCATCGCCCAATATCTTGGCCGCGTAAATAGGGCCTGATAATCTCAGCAGATTCAGGATCATCTCGTACCAATTCTTCTCGTAGCGGCGTATCAATAAGGAATGCCTCATTACAACCGGTCTTGATCCCGTACAACGGTTCGACTCCGGCAAGCTCGTAAAGAGGCTTTCCCTTCTCACGAATCTTCTCCAACAGGTCGGAGACGGCGGGCGACTCAAGCGTCCACGAACCGGCGGAGAAGTTCTCGGCTTGTACTTCAAAGCCTTCGGCACGAACTTGTTGCGAGAGATCATCGATGCGAAGCTGCTCTCGAGGTATCGCACAAACGCGGGCCGTCGCCGGTCGGGGCGCGTCCGAAGGTTTGCGGACGACGATGATTCCGGGGAAAACATCGGCGTCGGTGAACATCTGTTTGGCGTGACCGAAATCGACGACCGACTCCATCCATGTGTTCTCGGTGAAGAATCTGCGTAACGGTTCGGCGTACGCCGCTTTCATCCACTTGTTGGTTACGACAAACGAGAGCCTGCCCCCGGGCCGAAGCAGGCGGATTCCCAATTCATAAAAATAGACATAAAGATCCGCCATTCCATGGTAGGCCTTGAACTGCTTTTGCAGGTACGGTTTCAGCGGTTTGATGAGTTCCTGTCGGACGTACGGCGGATTGCCGAGGACGACATCGAAGCCCCCCTCCTCGGTCACTTCGGGAAACGCGGTCGACCAGTCGAACGCAGCGGGATCGATCGTCGGATCGCCGACCACGCTGTTACCCCGACGAACGTTATGCGACAGGTCGGCGAGCGTTTTACCGCGTTGTGCGGTGCGGACCCAGAGGGCGAGTTGCGTGATTTCGACGGCTTCGGCCGACAGATCGACGCCGAAGAGGTTTTCGCGGAGGATCGTGGCACTGATCTCGTCCCGCAGGCGAGCGTCATCCTCGCCCTGATGCAAGCAGAGATCCGTGAGCACTTCGTCGTAGATGTTCTCCAGGTAGTCATACGCCTGAATCAGGAACGCGCCGCTGCCGCAGGCCGGGTCGCACACGCGCAAGCGGCGCAGCACTTCCATCCGTGACTCCTGAAATTTGATCCAGGTGCCCAACGTGGATTGGGTTGGCTCGAGGTCGGAATCAATCTCGTATCGGGCCGCCAGGGCGTCGAATCGTTCGCGAAGGCACGTCCCAATCGTGCTCGCCACGATGTAACGCGTGATGTACTCCGGCGTGTAATAAACCCCCTCGCGTTTCCGTCTCCCTGATACCTTTTGGGGCGGCCTTCCGCCGTTGCGATCGGGATCTGCGCGAAGCGATTCGAGGTCGGTGATCGACTGCTCGAACAGATGGCCGAGCACGTCGACGTTGATCTCGTCGCGAAAGTCGTACTGGCTGATTTCATGGAAAAAGTCGGTCCAGCGGTCTTCGAGCTCGAGGTTGTCGACCTCGTCATCGATTCGAAACAGCCCGCCGTTGTACGCCGTGATCCCGGCCTGCGCGTTGCCCTCGTCGATGCTGCGGAACAACTGTCGAAAATTCTGCCATCGGGGATTCGTGACTTGAGAAAAGGGTGCGACCAGGCGCCAGGCGGTATCAATGATTCTGCCGGGAAGCAGTTCGCGATCCTCGCAGAACGCTACGAACACGACGCGATCCAGGAGTTTCTGGGCAATATGGATGGCGAGATCGAGCGGCTTGTCGACGGGTTTCCGGCGCAGATGATCAATCAGGGCCACGCGGTTCGCGTGGTAATCCCGGTAGAGTTCCGCCCCGACCTCTCGCTGACGGGTGTCGGTGCGTTCGAGCAGATCGTCAGCCCGTGGGCGCCGGCCCCGGAGCACCGGCAGCAGGCCGCCGTGCTCGAACAGGACGTAGAATCGCCGGAACACTTCGGCGTCGCGTAATTCCTGGAGCGTGAACAACTCATAGGCGTAGGGCGTCTTGTTGCGGTGGTAAAGTCTGAAACTGACGTAGTTGCTGACGATCCCCCAGGGGCATTCCGGAACGGCGCTGAGATAGTCCCACAATTGCTGGACCGGCGTTCGGCCGTTGAATCGATGGCGGTCGAGATCGACGGTCGGACCCTTCAGTTCGACCAAAACGCGAGGCGGGGCGCCCCCCTCGACACTGAACAGGCCGATCGCGGCGTCCGCTTCTCCTCCGGGAACCGAGAATTCCTGCTCGAGCTCCCATTGAGGCTCGTTTTCGGAAAACAGGGTGTAGCGAAGTGCGCGCCCGAACACATCGGTAAGGAACTCGCCGTGGAGGGAGGTTTCCTTCCTTTTGTGCAGTCGACCATTCGTTTCGAGATCGGCCCACCGGATGAGGATTTGGTGGGCATCGTCCTGCGCGGGGGTGCGGAGGCGTTCGTCGCGTGCCGCGTCGGTCAGGAAACGCGGGAGGATCAGGCGTTGGCGGCGCCGGCCGTTGCCGTATCGAGCCGGTTGGAGACCGGGGAAAAGTACGGGCTCATCTTTGGACAATGCACGGCGCTCCTTCGCCCGGGACGTTCGGCAACCCGCCAGGGTCCAAGGCCGACGCGGCCGCGATTGTAGCAGACGCTCCACGTCACGGAAATATGTCCTTTTCTCATGCTATGCAGGCTGGTATCATGCAAACCAAGTGAATGACCTCAGAGGCGGATTGCGACGGTGCCCACGAGCGACGGAGATACCACATGACACAACCGACTTCAACACGACGGACGTTCATCAAGACCACGGCGACTTCGACGGCGGCGGCGATCGGTGCTCCGGCGATCCTCGGCGCGGCCGACAAAGCCGGGAAACGCAACGCGATCGTCGGGTCGGGCGCGTACAAGTACGAAGCCATTCACGATTGGGGCGAGCTGCCCGACCACATCGTCTGGGGCGACACCCACGGCGTGTGCGTCGACGAAGCCGGGCTGATCTACATCAAGCACCGCAGCAGTGCGGACGTGCCCATGGACGCCATCGCCGTGTTCGAGCCGTCCGGCAAGTTCGTCCGTTCGTTCGGCAAGGAATACCACCGCGGCGGACACGGCCTCGATCTCCGCAAGGAAGGCGGCACCGAATTCCTCTACCTCTGCGACACCCACAACCGTCGCGTCAGCAAGACCGACCTGAAGGGTGATCGCGTTTGGGACCTGAGTTACCCGTTCGAGCCGGGTCTCTACAGCAAGGTCAAGCAGTTCAGCCCGACCAACGTCGCCTTCGCCCCGGACGGCGGGTTCTACGTCGGCGACGGATACGGCAGCCACTACATCCATCAGTACGACAAGAACGCCCGCTGGGTCCGCTCGTGGGGCGGCGCGGGCAAAGAACCGGGCAAGATGCAAACCCCGCACGGTCTGTGGGTCGACGACCGCCCCGGTCGCGAGCCGTCGCTGGTCGTCGCGGATCGGGCCAACGCCCGGCTTCAATACTTCACCCTCGACGGCAAGCACCTCAGCTTCTTCGACGACATGCGCTTCCCGGCCCATTTCGACATTCGCGGCGACGTGCTCCTCGTGCCCGACCTGCACGCCCGCGTCTCGCTGCTCGGCAAGGACAACAAGGTCATCGCCCACCTCGGTCACGATGAGGCCTGGATCAAGGAAGTGCTCGACGGCTTCGCGGTGCGCAAGGACCGCAGTCGCTGGCGGCCGGGCATGTGGGTCCATCCGCACGACGCCTGCTTCGACGCCGACGGGAACATCTTCGTCGTCGAATGGGTGCCGACCGGACGCGTCACCAAGCTACGTCACCTGGCGTAACGCTGCCAATACTCGCTTGCAATTATGCGTTGCGGTGCAGGAGGATGATGGACATGTCGTGGTCGTTTCGGCCGTCTTTGCCGAACGCTTCGACGTCCGACCGCGCCAGCGCGAGCATCTTCCCGGCCGGCTGACCGAAACCGTCGCACAAGCTCTCGATAAAACGCTCACCCCCGAAGGGTTCACCGACGGCGTTCGTGATCTGCGTGACGCCCGGCGTAAACAGAGCGATGGTCGCCCCGACCGCCAGCGTCACCGTCGTCGATTCGTAGTGCACGTTGGGCTTTTGGCCGAGTTCGGGCAGCGGGGTTTCGATCAGCGGCTTCGGCTCGCCGTCGGTGTCGATCACCAGCGCTCCCAATTCCCCGCCGTGAGAATAGTTCACCTCGCCGGTCTTCGGGTCGAACTCCATGGCCCAACCCTTGACGTGTTCGGCATTGGAACGCGACGAGAGCAGCCAGTTGATCTGACGCAGCACGCTGTGCGGCGAATTGCCGCGCAGGACCGACAGTCGAAACGCCGCCCGCAACTGCGCCGCCACCGCGGCGGGCTGGGCGCCGGGGCCGTCCCCGTGGGCGACGAACACCGCGCCGCGCTCGTCGGGCAGCTTGACGAAATCGTAGAAGTCCCCGCAGGCTGAATCGCCCGGACGCGAGTAGGCCGCCAACTGCATCGTGTCCCATGCCGGCATCGACTTGGGTTGCAGGCCGGCCTGAATCTCGTGGGCGATCGAGATCGCGGTCACGCCCAACTCGGCCTGCCGCCGTTCGAGGTTGTGCAGGATCGACTCGAGCTGCCCCGCAGCCTGGGCGGCGATGGCTGCGATCAGGTCCAACTGTTCGAGCCCATAAGGCTCGGCCCGTTTGCCGCGGTCGACAAAGAAGACGCCCAGGTTGCCGTCGGCGGTGATCAACGGCACGGCCAGCGCCGACCCGATGTTGTCCTCGGACGTTCGCGGCACGCAGACGTGTTGGGCGCGATCCAGGCAACGATAGACGAGCTGCGTGCACAACGCCGGCGGTTCACAAGGCTCGCCGTTCGCCCGCCGTCCTTCGACGAACTCGAGTTCGCCGCTCGGCTCGCGGCGCAGGCCGATCCACACACACCGGGCCCCGAACAGGTCGAGTAACGCCGACAACGTCTCGTCCATCATGTCGCGGATCGTCGCGCAGCCGAGCAGTTGCCGACCGAACGCACTGACGCTGCGCATGTGGGTCACGGTTATCGTGATCGCGTCGTGAAATTTCTTGACCTTCGCACCGGCGGGCAGCTTGTGCTTGCGGACGTCGTCGACCGATTCCCGGCGAGCGCGACGCTCGATGTCGGCCACCTGGGTTTCAATTTCGAGATAGAGCTTGAGTACGAAGTCGAAGACGCCCAGCTCGTCGCCGTTGTGGACCCGTCGGGATCGCGTCAACGGCTCGCCGTTGAGGGTGGTGGAAAGCTCGGGGGCCAGGTTCTCGACGGCCCAGATGTTCCCCGGCTCGGGCTTCAGCATGGCCTGCTGCGAAGCGACCCGGGCGTCGGGCAAGCGCACCCCGCAGCCCGCCTGCGAGCCGATGTAGACCTTTTGCCGGTCGAATTTCAGATCGGCGACGGTCTTGCCGTCCGGTGTCTTGACGAGAACCCGCAATGTTTTCGTCCTCCGACCGGGTCGCGGAAAGACGAGTCGTGAGACGCGACCGAATTGCCGGGTACGCTGAATGCACTATACCATCGGTCACCCGCGCCAACCACGGGTGCGCCACACAATCGACGCGTAACCAATCCGTACCCCAAGTGCACCCCAAGCCCACGGGTTGAATCCCGTGGGTTTCCGCGAGCGATCCAAACGCCGACGCATGGTAACGCGCACCAACAACGCAACGTGATTATAATGCCCACAACGTGTCACGCAGCGACACGACGGCGGAGGACGCATGGCCGACGAGAAAGTGGCACTGGTTACCGGCGGTTCGCGGGGCATCGGCCGTGCGATCTGCGTCGCCTTGGGCGGGATCGGCTACCGGGTCGTGGTGAACTACCGCGGCAACACCGAGGCGGCGGCTGAAACCCGACGCCTGATCGAGGAGGCCGGCGGCGTCGCCGAGCCTTGTCAGGCCGACATCAGCATCCCCGCCGACCGCGACCGACTCGTCGACCACACCTTAACGACGTTTGGCCGGATCGACCTGCTGGTCAACAACGCCGGTATCGGCGCCCTCGAACGCCGAGACCTGCTCGACACCGCCGAACCGGCCTTTCGGGCGGTGCTCGACACCAACCTGATCGGGCCCTACTTTTTGACCCAACGCGTCGCCAACGAGATGGTGGCCGGAGTAACGGCGGGCACGCTCGACGGACCCGCCATCGTGACGATCTCGTCGGTTTCCGCCTACACCGCCTCGACGAGCCGGGGTGAGTACTGCGTCGCCAAGGCGGGTCAGGCCATGATGACGACACTGTTCGCCACCCGGCTGGCCGAGCACGGGATCGGGGTCTTCGAGATCCGCCCCGGCGTCATCCGCACCGACATGACCGCCGGGGTCGCGGACCAGTACGACGTCAAAATCGCCGCCGGCCTGACCCCCATCGCCCGCTGGGGCACCCCCGAGGACGTGGCCGCCGCCGTGCTCGCCGTCGCCGGCGGCCATTTCCCCTTCTCCACCGGCGAAGTCCTCAACGTCGACGGCGGCTGGCACCTGAGACGCCTGTAGCGCGTCCTGGAGGCCCGTAAGAAGGACAAATCGCGGCGGGTCCGTGACAGTTTGGGGATAGCGCCGGCCAAGCCGGTGAGGTGTTAAGGATGAAAGAGCCTGACGGTGAAGACCTAGCGAGTCACACCGGCCCCGAGTCATGTGAGGGCGGCAGTAATGACGC
>Ga0299906_10001080_pt1 | contig 23717 bp, 18 predicted proteins | sample RVTome_14_FD_200259 | JGI IMG/M metagenome (GOLD analysis project Ga0299906, IMG submission 200259) | Soil microbial communities from uranium-contaminated site in the Upper Colorado River Basin, Wyoming, United States - RVT145D125 (version 2) ...
GCGCATCACGCCATGGACGCTGCACATCGACAACACGTTGTCGCAGCGCTTCGTTACCGTCGACGGTGTGCAGGTTCGGCAGCGTTACAATCTGCAGGGATCCGACGGGTACGGCGTCGAAGCCGGCCTAGTCTGGTTGGTCGGTGATCAACTGGAAATTCGCCTGCATGGCAACTGGCAGGATCTCGAAGCGCGGGTCGAGGACGACGGGACACGACCGGAACTTCTTCTGCGGCCGGAATTTCAGGCGTCCGTTATTGTTGATTGGATTTTCGCAGACGACTGGGATCTGTATCTCGAAGTCCGGAGCCACGGGACGGCGCTCGATGAAGAAGAGAATGGCACGCCAGTGGAACTGCCAACGTCAACCGAGGTTAACGTCCGTCTGTTCAAGACCCTGCATCACGACGCGGCCGGCCGCTGGCGCGCCTACGCCGCGGTGGAAAATGCCGGCGACGAGGTTGTGTTGCCGCAGCTCGGGCTCCCGCAGCCTGGCAGGACCGTGTCACTCGGCTTGAGTTTCGAGCGACTCTGACTGGCAATCGCACGGCCGCAAGCCTGTGATTCGCGGCGTGGTATAAGGCGGTCTGCGTAACGCGGGATCCGCGGTTCAATCCGTTATTTGTCGCCACTGCCGAGACGATGCGTGAGCTCGGAAATCTCGTCCCAGGCTTTTTCTGCCTGTTGCCTGGCGCGTTGCGTTACCTTTTCGCCGCGTTCACGCAGTTCCTTCAGTTTCGCTTCGAACCGGTCGAGCTTCTCGTCGAGCTTCTCGAGGTCCTTCTTCAGCTCGGCACGTGCAGTTTTTCCCTTGCCGGCGAGTTTCGTCCTGAGCATCGTCAGCCGATCCCGGCCGGACGACAGTTGCGACTCGAGTTGTTTCACCCAGCGCTCGGCCTTCGGCACGTTCAACAGCGCGTCGATCTCGCGTTCCGCGTCGAGCCAGTCCAGGAACGGATCACCGTCGGTAAATCCCCGGCCCTCGGCCCGATAGTAGGCCGCTTCGGCGATCATCTGCTGGCGCTGCCGGGCGCTCATTCCCCTTACAGTTGCCATTGTGTCACCCTCCGAATGTCCCCTGCGGGACCGCCTGACATTATCCGCCGAAGTTTTCGCCGGCAGAAATAAGTACTATCCGCAGACTGCGTGTAGCCATGTTTTCACAATTCTGTTACAGGCAGATTGCGCTGCAACCGGATTTGGAGTGAGGTGTGCACAACTTCACGGCAGCATTCCAGCATCGGCGTTCACCCGGCGAAAGGATGATCAAGTGTATGCTACCTTTGCAAAAAGGGGCCGGAGCACAGCGCAGGATGAACAGTTGCCAGTCTGCGATCAATACCATCATAGTGCTCTGACTGTTTTCGTCACCTCTGGGCACCGCGCAGGCGGCAAGCCGTGTGGAAGTGCTCGCCACCGATCGCGACGGAACCGAAGTCACGCTGGGGAGCAAAGCAACTGGCATTCCACCCGAGTAGCGAACGTATTGCGCTGCAATTCCTTGGCTGCACCAATGCCGCAGGAATGCTCAAGCGATATTCGACTAGAGTACCGGCGCGAACAGGTAGGCGCCGCGGGCAGCGATTCGCAACCACAGCGGTTTGTCGGAGAATTCATTGATTTCGACCTGGCGGGAATCGGCAAAGTCCTTCTCAAACATCGCTTCGACCTGCCTGGCAAACGCCGGGTCGGCGACCAATGCCGTAAGTTCGAAATTCAGACGGAATGATCGATTGTCCAGGTTTGCGGTGCTGACCGCCGCGCCGCTGTCGTCGATAAGAATTGTCTTTCCGTGCATCAGTCCGGGCTGGTATCGGTAGATCTTTACACCCGCCTCAAGCAATGGATCGACGAAAGTGTAAGCGGCCAGTGAGGCGACGAAGTTGTCGCTACGCTCGGGGATCAGCAGCCGGACGTCGATGCCGTTGATCGCGGCAAGTTTCAGCGAAGCGACGACGCCTTCATCGGGCACCAGGTACGGACTGGCAATCCAGAGACGCTTTTCAGCCATGTGCAGAAATTGCTGGATCATGAGGCTCGCCGTTTCGACGCGGTCGGCGGGTCCGGTTGGAAGGATCAACACGGGTACGCTGCGGCCCGATACGACATGCGGAGTCCAGGACACTTGCGGGAGTTCGTCCGTGGCCCAGCGCCAATCCTCGAGAAACGATACCTGAAGGTGCAGTGCCGCAGGTCCCTCGATCATCAGGTGAGTGTCCCGCCAGTCATCGGCGTGATACTCGTTGCCGACATTGAGTCCGCCAACCCAGCCGTGCTTTCCGTCAGCGACCACCAGTTTGCGGTGATTGCGGAAGTTCACTTGTGTCTTGTTGGTCCAGCCACGGGTCGACAGGAACCAGCGGACTTCAACACCGGCGTCGCTCAGTTCATCGATATAGGAGCGATTCAACCGGTTGCTTCCGATCGCGTCGAGAAGCACATAAATACGGACGCCGTCTCTGGCACGCCGAATGAGGCGCTGCTGGAATACGCGTCCCTGTTCATCATCGCGCACGATGTAGAACTGAACCAGCAAGTAGGACTGGGCCGCATCGATGCCTTCGAGAATGCTGTCAAACGTACGTTCGCCGTTAATCAGCAGCTCGACCTGATTGCCGTCGAGAAACGGCAGTCGAGCCAGTTTCTCAACGGCCCGGAAAGCCGCACGGCTGTCCGCGGGCCAGAACGTTCTGAATGCTTCTAGCTTTGCCAATTCCGGTTTCAGGGTAACTTCAAGCGACGCGACCTTGTCGCGCCGCAGGCTGATGTAATCCTGAAAGTGACTCCGTCCGAATACCCAGTAAGCAGGCACGGCCACGTAAGGAAAGGTATTGAGAGAGACGATCCACGCAATAGCGCCGGGCGCCGTTCGCGTGGACATGAGTGCATGCATGGAAGTTAATACTCCAAGCAGATGAGCCACCAGCAGAACGGTGGAGACGGTCAACGCCCGCCGATGTCTTCTCGCCCACTTGACCCTCGGAGGAGAAGGTCCATCGTCTCGCGGCATGTTCCCGTTTTCGGATTTCACAGTCACGATTCGCTTCAGTCGGCAGGACTTGCGCTGACGCTCGGTGAATAAGGCTCGTCGGACACTTTCTTGCCTCGCATTTTACTTGATTTGCATGTCATTCCTGACTGACGTAACGCCTTCAATGTTGCGAGCGACCACAACCGCCTGATCCATGGCTGCATCCGAACTGACAAAGCCGCTGAGTTGAACAACGCCCTTGAAGGTCTCGACGTTCACTTCGGTTGCTTTGACGATGGAATCGCCAACGAGCGCGGCCTTTACTTTGGTCGTAATCCAGGTGTCCGACAAGTACTCTCCAGTGCTCTCTTGTGTGGGGCTACCGGCGCAACCAAGCGCGACGGTGCAAACGATCGAGAGAAAAATTGCCGATAAATAGGTCAAGGGCTTCATGTCGGTTTGTCCTTATTGTCAGTTATTGAAAATATGACTGGCATTAACGCCAATTTTGCAGTGGCTGTTCCGCTGCATCGGTTAGTTATCGCCAGTTTCAACGAGCGCTTGATTATTGTGCCTTTCCCCGTCCAACTCTGTGCGGTTGCATACATAGGGGCACTTTCCGGCTCGTATGATTTCGCCGACTGGTCAATTGCATTGAGTGCTTTTTTTCGGCAATCTCTATGCGCTGCCGTACAGACTGCGCTTTAACTTGTGCACAGGCTTGCCGATACGAGCTGCCGCAGGTCAGCGCGGCGTTCCGGACTTTTGTCGAAACTTGCTTTCAGGAGCTGAACATGAACAAAGATCAGGTTAAAGGCCGAATCAGGGAATCAAAAGGAAAATTGAAAGAGGTCACGGGCAGAATTGTCGGTAACAAGACTCTGGAGGAAAAAGGCAAAATCCAGAAAAACTTCGGAAAGGTCCAGACCAGCTATGGTGACCTTAAAAGCGATCTCAAGAAAGACATCAAGAAAAGTGATTCAGTTTAGCTTGACAGGAACTGAACAGGGGAGAAGCGTAAGGCCAACGGGAACAAAAAAAGCCACCAGCGTCGGTGGCTTCCGTCGATCCAGCAGGCGCCGTTGCGACGCGTACTGGAACCCCGGTGAAAGTCCTTGTCATGATTGACTCAGGATGCCCCTATCATCCGCCGAAATTGAACACGAGCCCGGCCGATAACATGTACACGTCTTCCGCGCTGTCGATATCGAAGTACTCGTATTCGCCGCGGATCTCGAGAGTGCCCAGCGTAAACCTCGCACCTATGCCGTACGCAGGGTCAGTCCCATCATCGCTGCCCGCGTCGATCGCATCGATCGTAGCGTCCGCATCCCACGAAATCATCCCGGCCTTGGCAAACAAACCGACCGGCCCAAGATTAATGCCAACCAATCCGAAGACATCCCAGCCGGTAATATCGAGACCAATCGAACTGCCCAACAAATCGCCGGACGGTGAGCCCAGGTCGACATAGCCGCCCTCGATTGCGAGGTCCACAACAGCCAGGTCGAAGTTGTAGCCGCCGAACGCTTTCCAGGCGAAGTCGTTTTCGTCGAACTCGAATACCTCTCCCAGGTTCTCATCGGGGACTTCAGCCTGGATGGTCACACTGCCAACGCTGCCTCCGATGTAGGGCCCGGAATCGGCATTAGCGTCCACAAACGGCATCAATCCCAGTGCTGCCGCCGAGGCGCAAGTAGAAACCACATTAAGAAGTAACTTTTTTTGCACAGTAAGGTCCTGCATGTATCTGCTCCAAGTGAAATAAAAAACGCAACACGCCAAAAAATATCTGCGGCCACCAACGACCGTTTTTGATTACTCGATGGTTTCCGGTGTGTGTCGCAACACCATGTCCACAAGGTCATCGTCCACCGTGACCCGCGGCCGAACAAGCTGGCATCAGGCGATGCCGCACCCTCTCGAGGCGCCGATTGTTGACCGATTCGGCCGGCAATTCCGTGCGATAGCGTACATAGGCATTGAACCTGCAGCAGAGGCTACTGCAGTTTTCTCATGAAGCAGTATCGCAAACTGCCGGTTGGTGGTCCTGCAGATACGGCCTTTTGTCTCATCATAGATTCAGGTTACTGCCGCCGAACAGACCGATCAATCCGAAAATGATCAGGTACCCGGCAACGATGTAGTTCAGCAGTCTGGGCACGAGAAGAATAAGAATCCCGGCAACTAACGATACCAGCGGCCCGAGGCTAAGCGAAATATTCATGGTTATTACCCTTTATTGTGTAACGTCAAGCGGGGATCACGGTGATGTTCCGTGTCTTGTGGTCGAGCAGGCGATCGTGCACTTTTGGAATCATTTAATAATCGACTTGTCGCACTGCGCTTCACTGATTCGATTTATCGCAGCAATGGAGTGTTCGCTGCCCATCGAGGTCAATACCGGTTCGGACCCGGTCCAGTATCGGCACGCTGTCTCGAGGTCACCGCGCTGGAGCGCAACCTCGCCACGGTTGAACACGATGACCGGTAACAATTCGGAGAGACCTGCGTTGCGGGAAATTTCTTCTGCCCGTTGCAGGTAGGTGTCAGCCGCGCCGAATTCCTCGCGCTTCAGTGCCATGCCGCCGAGATTGACCAGGTCATACGCAACGGATTCCTTCCAGCCAAGTCGTTCACCGATGTCGACAGATTCGAGCAGCAATGCTTCGGCACTGTCGGCGTCGCCCTGCAGCAATGCAACCGCGCCGAGATTTCCGATCGTGTTGGCCTGGCCGGCAAGATTGTTCCTGCCGCGGTGGATTTCCAGCGCCGTTCGAATACGTTCATTCGCTTCGTCGAAGTTGCCACGTGTCGCGGCAATGATGCCAAGATTTGTCTGGATCTTCGCCTTCAGCGAATTGTTGTCGATCTCTTCGGCGAGATCCTCTGCCTTGTGCAACTGACTCTCCGCCAGGTCCAGGTTTCCTTCGGCGCGCGCAATCGTGCCGAGCAAGATTCTTGCCTGGGCCTGCTCGGCAGGCAGCCGGTTTTCAATGCTGATTTGCAGTGCCAGTTCGTACTGCTCCCTTGCTTTGTTGTAGTCACCGCTTTGCTTCGCGATATTGCCGAGCCCATGATGCGCCGACGCACGCAGAGCAGGGGGCGGCCCGAGTTCCAGACAGTTCTCGAACTCACGGCGCGCATCCTCGAGGCTCCCGGCGCGGACCATGGAATGTCCCAGCATGTCGAGCGTTTCAGGATTGCCGGGCTGCAACCGGTTCGACTGCTCGTAGCTGCTTATGGCCTGCACCACGTCGTGGCTGTAATACAGCGCACCGGTTTCGCGCCAGGTCGCTGCTGCGGCGTCGCCTGTCTCGGAAACGGCAGTGCCCTGGTTTGTGGCAATTTGCGCCAGCATGTCGGCCGCTTTGGCCACATCGCCTTCCTCCAGTACGGCGAACGCGGTCTGCTTCTGTGCATTGGCTGAGGCTATGATCGTCTGGATGGCATTGCGTATCGCTACTTCCGACTCGATGTTGAGGTCGACGCCGGCCGCCGCGGCCTGGTTACGCAACAGGTTCAGCAACTCATTCACCTTGGCATCCGTGTCTTCCACCGCGACCCGCGTCTGCTTGACCAGTTCCTGGGTCTGGTCCGGGGCAAACCATCCGGCGACCTCGCTTAGATTGGCAAGGACTGCGAGCGTGGCGCTGGCCACCGCCGCCGCAGCCCCCAATCCGATGATTCTGCGACGCTGTTCGAGATGTTTTCGGCGAATCGTCTTTTCCGGCGATTCCTGCATGGGCAATTCTTCTTCTGTCATGTTGGCGTGCAGCTCCGGGCCGTACCTCGGTGCGTAGTTCGTCAGGAGACAGCTTATCGCAGCGCATGGCACGAAAGCATGAAAAAAATGCCCCCGCAGGTTTCCCTGCGAGGGCAGACCCGGGAAAGCCGGGGAGGGGGTGACCCGGCTCGTTATTCAGGGTTCCAGGAGATAGACGCCGATTTTGTATGCGATGAACACGTTGTTGTCCGCATCGTAGTGGCCGCGTGCGAACATCGATCTGGCGGTGGTTGCACCGTTCAGTTCGTTCAGCAGTGCTGTAACAAAATCGCCGAATTCCGAATACAACTGCAGGCTGTCTGTGGTTTTCACAACGAACAGGTTGCGCCCGGATTGGCGCGGCGCGATCACGGTGCCCGACGGCAAGGTCGTCAGGTCGATCAGTACCGGTCCCTGTTTGATGTGGTGCCGGACATCGAAATCCGGGTTCTGGTTGTCCAGCACGAGTCCGTCGGTGCCGATACTGAGGAACGGCGCCAACGTACCCTCGCTGCCCCAGCCGACTCCCAGCGCACTGCGCAGGTCAGAGAAATCCACGATAGTGCGACTGGAGAAGTCCGGTGGTGCAGCGCCGAATTCGCTCGGAAAGCCGTAAACCACGACCGGGCGGCCGGTCGCCAGGGGGTTCATGAACAGGTTGCCGGTTGCAATTTCGTAGTTGTCCGGGTCGGCATCCGAAGCCGGACTGGAGCCAGTCCCGGTGAAATCGAAAATCTGCACACGTCGCCGGTCGATGGCCTGGAGCGCGATATCCGTCTGGCCCGGGACTATCGAGTTCACGAGCCCGGCGAGGTGTGTAACGTGCAGGCGAGCCGCGCCGTTGCTTGCGTCGATGTGCACGCGCGTATCGTCACTTGCCGTTACCTCGCCGAATATCGTAATGCGCTGGCCGATGGATATGGCACTGATGTCCAGACCTGCATTCGGCTGGCCGGTCTTGAATACTCTGGTATCCGGGCCGACTGTAACGATGACATCGTCGTGGAACCAGGGGTCCTGTCCAGGGCGGATGATCGTGGCACCGCGCACCGTCAGCTCGTTGCCGTTACGTGCGATGACGTTGCCTCGCACGGCATCGCGGTCGGTGCCCGGCACACTGCTGCCCGCCAGGACCAGGTTTGCGGTGAATTCCCGCAGGGTAACGTTCAGCGTGCCTTGCGCAACAGTCAGAGTTCCCTGCCCGGCGGCATTCAGTGCACGAAGGCCGGTTACGCCCGCATATTCGATAGCGTTCACTTCGAACACGGTCTCATCCGTCACATGGACTTGCATGCGGCCGAAGTCACCGCTCGTGCCGTCAAACGGACGGATCGCCACAGTGTAATGCATCCCTGCTTCGTTGGTATCGATCAGCCTCCCGCGGACGCGTATGTCCTTGGTGTCGACCGGATCGATTTCCGCGACGATGAACGGCTCGGCCGTGACCATGGCCGGGGTGCTCAGGATGTCCACGGAATGAGAGGCGTCCAGGTCGAAGTCGACCGTCAGCAAACCTGGATGCCCGCGGCTGATGACCAGGCGATCACGATCCGACAGGACGATCCGGTACTCGGCTTCAGTCAGTGCGTTGCCGTCGGCATCGACGACCAGCGCCGGTTTGGATTGGTCACCGGCTTCCACAACGATTTCCGCATTGCTGTAGTCGAGGCGGATCGTGCCGGCAACATAGACCCCGGGCGGCACCGACGCTGCGGTTACGAATTCGGTCAGATCGACATAGTCGCTGAAATTGATTCGCGTCTTCAAGGGCAGGGTCTCTACGACCAGCCCGCCCGCCGTTTCCAGCGTGAGCGATACGATGTCGACCGTGTAATTGAGGAAATCGCCGTCGGCATCGGTAAGGCCGATGAGTACCGTACCGCATTCGCTTGCAGTGGCCGGGACTGCCGGGTCGCAGGTTGCGGCCAGCGGTGCCGGCGCTTCAGTATTATTGCCACTGCTGCAGGCGGCCAAACCCAGGAGGGCCCACGTGAGCGTGACCGCTGTCCCTGCGGCAGACCTGCGAGCGATGCCGGGCCGTTTGTTGTTCGAAAGCCTCATTTCCGTCTCCTTGTGCAGAACACATTCGATATCTGCTCTAACGCGCCGCCCGCTCGCGCGTTGACCCTGTGGCCGTCGAATGCCTCCGTGGCCATGGACCGATACGCAGCCCGTGGAATAAAGTGCAAAAATACATGCACTTATCTTGTAATCCTTTGGTAACGTGTCAAAATGCAGGCACTAGCAAATGCAAACCGGGCCGGCGTCTGCATTGCCATTGGCACAGTGCGCAAACTCGCCGGCAGGCCATACTCAATTAGCTGAAGTGCTTGCGACAATCGGCGACAGAATGACAACAACATCCGGCAGCAAGACATCCATACCCGTGCCAGTGAGGCACCGACGGCCCAGAGCCGGCGAGCGCAATCGTGGCGCGGTGGACGCGTTGCAGACCAAAATCGCCGTCAATGTCCAGCAACTCGATCCCGACCGCTTTCAGGAACAGCTCCGCGACAATATCGGTGAACTGCCGGATGCGACCGGCTGCGATTCGGCGTTTCTCGTACTGTTCAAGCCCGATAACACGGCAATCGAAACCGTATTTGCGTCCGGCTCCGTATTCAGCAGTTGCAACCCGGCTGCACTGGAAGGCGAGTCCTTAAGTAACTGGCCGTGGCTTTCGAAAAACCTCGGCCATCTGCGCCTGATCGAAGTTTCGAATACCGAAAACGCGCCGAAGGGCGCCGCGGCCGAAATGGAGCGCCTTGCCGAGCTGCACATCGGTTCGATTCTTATCATCGGTTTCACGGTGCGCAACGACGTCGCCGGTTTCCTGGCGCTGGCCAACGAAAGTCCGGTCGACGGCTGGGATGCCAATCTGCAACTGCTGATGAAGCTCATCGGTGCATCGCTCGCATCCGGCATCGAGCGTATGCGAACGATCGGGATACTCGCGGAGATGGAGGAACGGAATCTCCTGGTAAGCCTGACCGCCAACGACGGCATCTGGGACTTCGACGGCGCAACCAAGCGATTGCGTTTGTCGAGGCGCTGGAAGTCGATGCTTGGTTATGACGTCGATCGCGAGGACCTGCTGCCGGACTGGTATCGCCTGGTGCATCCGGACGACATGATCCGGGTGCAGGCAAAAATGCGTGAGCATCTCGAGGGCAAGACCGAGTTTTTCGAAAGCGTTCACCGCATGAAGCATCAGAACGGCGAATGGCGGTGGATGACCAGCCGGGCGAAAGCCCGGCAGGACGATCGCGGCAGGCTGCAACGCCTGCTCGGCGTCGAAGTCGACATCACCGAGCGCAAACTCTATGAGGAAGCGCTTTTTCGGCAAAAGGAGAGTGCGCAAATCACGTTGCGTTCGATTGGCGACGGCGTGATCACGACCGACGCAAATTGCAACGTCGAATACATCAATCCGGTTGCCGAGGAACTGACCGGCTGGAAAGTAGACGACGCGAGCGGACGTTCGGTGGACGAAATCTTTCGCGGTTTCCATGAAGAAACCTGCGAACCGCTGGAGAATCCGTTGTCCGTGTCGATCCGGCGCAATCGCGCCATCAAGTCGGTTCGGCCTACGCTACTCATTCGCCGCGACGGCAACGAGTTGTACATCGAGAGTACGGCGTCACCGATTCGGGACGGCAAGGGCGACGTAACCGGCGGCGTACTGGTCTTCCACGATGTCAGTGAATCACGCGAGCTGAACCGGCGTTTAAGCTATCACGCCAGTCACGATATCCTGACCGGCCTCGTGAACCGGCGTGAGTTCGAATCCCGTCTGGAACGTGCCTTGAAAAGCGCGCGCGCCCGCGAGACGTCATACGCGCTTTGTTATCTCGATCTCGACCAGTTCAAGATCGTCAACGATTCCTGCGGCCACAGTGCAGGTGACGCGCTACTGGGCCAGTTGGGTGCGTTGCTGAAGTCGAAGATCCGCTGGCGCGATACGCTGGCGCGGCTCGGCGGTGACGAGTTCGGCATACTCCTGGAGAGCTGCAGCCTGGAAGAGGCGATGCAGACGGCGGAGGTGCTGCGCCTTGCAATCAGCGAATTCAAGTTCATGTGGGACGATCGAAGTTTCCGCCTGGGTGTGAGCATCGGTGTGGTACCGATCACCGCTGACAACGAAGACGTGCAGGCGATGCTGAGTGCCGCCGACAGTGCCTGCTCGGCAGCCAAGGAAGCCGGTCGCAACCGCATACACAGTTTTCAGGAGAACGACATCGATCTCATGCGGCGCCGTCGCGAGATGCAATGGGCGGCACGCATCAATAACGCCCTGGAGGAAGACCGGTTCGAATTGTTCCGGCAGACGATCATGCCGCTGCAGACCGAGGGCGAGGGCGCTCACTACGAGCTATTGCTTCGCATGCGGGATGAGAGCGGCAGCATCATTGCGCCCGGCCTGTTCATCGAGGCCGCAGAACGATACGGCATCACTCCGAGTATCGATCGCTGGGTGATCCAGAATGCCTTCCGCTGGCTCGTGTCCGAGGCCGACGAACGCGAACGGCTGGCGCTTTGCTCGATAAACCTGTCGGGTCAAAGCCTGGGCGATGAGAAGTTCCTGCCGTACGTCATCGAACAGTTCCAGATGAGTGGCCTCGATGCGACCAAGATCTGTTTCGAGATAACGGAAACCGCGGCGATTGCCAGCTACTCCCAGGCGAACCGGTTCATAAACGCGCTGAAAGAACTCGGCTGCAAGTTCGCGCTCGATGACTTCGGCACCGGCTTGTCCTCTTTCGGCTACCTCAAGCATTTCCCGGTCGATTTCCTGAAAATCGACGGCAGCTTCGTCAAGGAAATCCTGCACGACCCGATCGACCGTGAGATGGTGCGTTCGATTAATGAAATCGGTCACCTCACCGGCAAGAAGACAATCGCGGAATTTGCGGAGAATGCCGAGATCATCACCATGCTTCGCGGCATGGGTATCGACTACGCGCAAGGATACGGCGTATCGGAGCCGCAGCGCGTCACCCGGGCCGTGGCCTGAGCTCGCTCCGTCGGACCCGGGCAGTGCCCGTCCGTCAGTCGAATCGCATCGAAAGGTCGATCGCGCGGACGTTCTTGGTCATGGCGCCAACGGATACGTAATCGACGCCGGTTTGCGCGACGCATCTGACGGATTCCAGGGTGATGCCACCCGATGCCTCGAGCGCCGCCGGCGGACTGCCTTCGGTCCGGTTGATACGTACCGCGTCATCAAGATCATCCAGTGAGAAGTTGTCGAGCAGGATACGCTCGCAACCGGCCGACAGGGCCTCTCGCAGTTCATCGATCGTTTCCACCTCAATCTCCACCGGAAGATCCGCATACAGTTTGCGGGCGGCGGCAACGGCGGATGCGATACCGCCACAGGCGCGGAGGTGGTTTTCCTTGATCAATACGGCATCGAACAATCCGAAGCGGTGATTGACACCACCGCCGCAACGAACTGCGTACTTCTGTGCGACGCGAAGGCCGGGAACGGTCTTGCGTGTATCGAGTATGCGAGCGCCGGTGCCGACGACGGCCGCAACATAGGCTTCGGTAACTGTTGCCGCCGCGCACATCAATTGCAGGAAGTTCAGCGCGCAGCGTTCGCCGCTGACCAGCGATCGTGCCTGGCCTTGCAGCTGGCAGACGGCCGCTCCCGGCGGAATACGGTTGCCATCGGCAGTGTGCCAGTTGATGCGTACTTGCGAATCGATCTGCCGGTAGACCTCGTCAAACCACAGTCGCCCGGCGAGCACCATGGCCTCGCGCGTGATGACGGTTGCAGCCGCTTCCCGGTTGGATGGCAGCAGCATGCCGGTCAGGTCGCCGCTGCCGAGGTCCTCCTGCAAAGCGGCCGCGACGTTTGCTTCGATGACGGGTTGGAGCTCGTTGTCGGTGATGCTCATCTCTTGCTGCTTCGCAAACAAGAAGCCCGGCGCTTGGCCGGGCTTCGTATTCAGCAGTGCCTGCCGGTTACATTATGAATCCGTGATGCGCGCCGACCATGCTCATGATCATCGGGATCGACAGCAAGGTGTTGCTACGCGATGCAAGAAAGGCAACGCGCTTGGCTTTTGCAATCTCCTCGGCGGTCGCCTTGACGATGCCAAGCACCTTTTTCTGGTTCGGCCAGATGAGGACCCAGACGTTGAAAAGCATGATGGTGCCCAGCCATGCACCGATGCCGATCGTCATGGCATAGCTGTTCACCGGCGTACCCAGCATCCCCAGTGCAAACGCGTCGTCAAGTTGCCCCATGTGCAGCAGGTAGCTAGCACCGGTCAGCCAGGTGACTACCGCGCCCCAGCGAAACCAAAGCAGCGCGCGAGGTGCAACGTACTTGGTGATGCCGGCGCCGCCGGGGCCGCCCTGGTCACTTGCGGCAGCGCCAAGTGCCGGTACCTGGACAAAATTGAAATAGTAAAGCAAACCGATCCACGTGACACCTGCCAGCACGTGCAGCCAGATAATCAGGGATGTCGCCGCGGGAGCTGACACGAGGTGTTCGCCGAGTGTCGCCAGCACGAGCAAAATCGCAAGTACGAAACCCGCGATTATGGTTCCGGCAATCGTATTCAATGGATTCATTTCAACTCTCCCCGGACTGTTCAGACTTGTCGTTGTTGTTGAATTGCCGGGCGCCATGCAGCACGCCCGGCCACGGGCAGACCCGGATTCACCCGGGGTCCTGACGTATTATAGTGGCTGCGAGCGGCAAAATCAGGGCAGCTTTTCATGGCCCCGGTTCGGCAGCGGATTCCGCAGCCGGCTTGTATCGACACCTAAGTAGCTGACGAAAATGATAAATAACGGCTTTCTCCGGCGCGATCCATGAGTCAGGCTACGCGCGACAGCACACGCCCCGGCTTCCCGAGATCCCCGTGTGTCCGGCAGTGTGGGCTCGACGAACGGAAAATGTGCACAGGCTGCAAGCGCAGTCTCGACGAAATCATCGCCTGGTCGACGATGAGCGCCGCCGAGCAGTGGGCGCTGATTCGGGAACTTCCAAGGCGGTAGGCGCACAGGGCATATTCCTGCCCGGAACCGCTGTGCCCGCGGCATGGCTAACGTACAATTGGCGAGGGCCGAAGCGGCCGGTGTAAACTTGTTTATGAAAAACGCAATTTTGATCCTGAGCCTGTGCCTGGCGCTGAGCGCCTGTTCATCCATGTTGATGGGCGGTTCCGCATCGGGCACCACCGATCTCGGTGAGGACCGACGGACATCCCGGCAGGTCAGCGACGATAATGCCATCACGGCGACGATCAGGAGTCGTTACGCCATGGATACTGCGATCGGTGCTGCGAAGGTCTCGATCGAAACTTACGCGGGCACGGTAACGCTGAAGGGCACAGTGCCGAGTTTTGCAATCCGCGATCGCGCGGTGAGCATTGCGCGAAATACGGATAAGGTTCGCAGTGTCAACAACCAGATTCTGGTGAATACGAATAACCAATAGACCAAGGGTATTTCCGGAGTTACAAAGTGGGTGAGCAATCGTGGACATAAATGAGAGAATTGAACAACAACTGAAATCGAACCCGGTCATACTTTACATGAAGGGGTCGCCGGATTTTCCTCAATGCGGATTTTCAGGTCAGACAGTCAATGCGTTGAAGGCGATCGGAAAGCCGTTTGCGTACGTCAATATCTTCGAAGATCCGGAGATTCGCGAGGGCCTCAAACGCTACTCGAATTGGCCGACATTTCCGCAACTTTACGTGAACGGAGAGCTGATAGGCGGCTGTGACATCGTCGTGGACATGTTTCATTCCGGCGAATTGCAGAGACTCCTGGCGGACGACGCCGCCTGACAGTATCGCCAGTCGACTAACCGCAGGCGCCGTGCCGTCGGCCAGGCGTCACTTGACATAATCGTTGCGCAAGCGGCGTTTGTTACCGCCTGAAATCATCCTGATTGCCGCAGGCGTACCCGCCCGGCACCCCGGCTCAACGGGCAGCTGAATGTCGCCGAACCCAAGCGCCACGCGCATTTGAGACGCGGGTCACTGCGTGAAACTGGCTCATTGATATATTGCTCCGACGCATGCGACAAGCGCGCCGAACGCCCCTGTTTGCAGGCATTCCGATCAACGGCGGAGCTCCAGCAAATGCCAGTGTCAGACCGAACCAGCAGACTTCAGCGGCCGTTTCCGGCAGTCCTGTTGCTACTGTTGTCGGCGGGTTGCTCCCTTATTCGCCCCGACGGCCCGGAGCAGCGAGTTATCCTGGAGCCCGGGTTGCCACCGGCCGTGATCAGCCAGGCGCCGGTCGAAATTGTACAGCCGCCGATAGTCGTCGTACCGCGGGCAGAGCCCGAGCCCGAACCGGTCGCTCCGGCGGTTTTCTCACACCGGGTGGCCATCGTGCTCAGCGGGCGGCAGCCCGGTTATGAAAGCGTTGCGCACGAGCTGGAACAGGTGCTCGAGGACTACTCACTGTATGACCTTTCCGACCGCAGCCAGACGGTTCGAAGCGTGTTCAGCAGCATTTCGGATGAGAAAGCGACCGCCGTCGTTGCCATCGGTTTGCGTGCGGCGCTGTCCGCGAGAGCCCTTTCCGGCGTACCCGTGGTTTTTTGCCAGGTATTCAATGTAAACGACAACGACCTGATCACCGATACGGTCAAGGGCGTGTCATCCCTGCCGCCGCTCGGCCTGCAGCTCAAGGCGTGGAAGGAAATCGATCCGAAACTGCAAGACGTCGGAGCCATCATCGGGCCAGGGCACGACGCACTGATCGAGGAAGCCAGCGTCGCCGCAGAGGAGCTGGGCCTTCGCATGCATATGCGTATTGCCGGATCTGACAAAGAGACCCTGTACCTGTTCAACCGCCTGGTTCCGGATATCGATGGTTTCCTGCTGTTTCCGGATAACCGTATTCTGAGCCGCACAGTGCTCGACGAAATGCTGGGATACGCATCCCGACACCGCGTTCAGATCGCCGTATTCAATGAATCCCTGCTGGAGATGGGCGCGACGCTCAGCGCCACCTCCGTCGATGCGGATATCGCATCAACAATCGTTCGAGTGCTGGATCGATTCGACAAAAACGCGGGCCACCTCCTGCCCGAGTTAACTCCGCTGACTGTGATCCAGATTCGCACCAATAAGGCACTGGTGCAGCAGTATGGACTGGAGGGCGCCGCGGCGAGCCCGGATGCGATTGCGGGTGCATTGTGAAATTGGCCGATATCAAGAATCTTGGAAGCAGGCTGGTAACTTACATCGGGCAAAGAAACGCGGCGCGACGCGGCAAACGCGCGCTCGTCCGGGAAATCCTCTCGCTGCAGATCATGATTACGGCTGTGATCGGTGGTCTTGCAGTTGCTGCACTGTATTGGGGAGGTCAGTGGGTCCTGCAGGACAACTACGGTCGCTGGGCACTGCAATGGACCGAAGAGTTGAACGAGCTAGGTGCGCCGCTGTACCTGAGCAACGACAATGACGCGCTACTGCAGCTGGAAAGCTTTATCGACAAATACTCGGAGATCGAACGGGTAACCTATTACAAGAACGACGGCAAGGTACTCTTTGCCATATCGAACACGGAAGAACGGACCGAACCGGCGCGCGACCTGACTGCTGCCATATTGCGCAATGCCAGTGAACTGGCTGGCGGACGGAAACCGTATGTCATGAAGAGCAGCCTCATAAATGCCCGTGCATTCGAGATCCTTGCTCCGGTCTGGACCGAATCCATCATCAGCGACGGGCTGTTCGACTTCGATCCGCAACTTGCCGCCGACTCCGGTGCGATCGACCTGATCGGCTTTGTCGGGATCGAGCTCGACTTCATGCTATTCCATGACAGGCTGCTGCAGAATATCAAGATTGCAATTTCGGTTCTTGTGCTCGTACTCATCGCATCCGGAATCATCGGTCGCGCGACACTGCGCAAGGCCCTCACATCGATATCCGACCTGCAGGAACCAATATCGGAACTGGCGAAAGGCAATCTAAGGGTTCAGTTCAAGCCGGCGGAGCACAAGGAAATATCGGACATCGTCGAAGCCCTCGAATCGACAGCGACCGCTCTCGGCGAGCGCGACGCGCGCCTGCTGCAACTCGCAAATCACGACGTACTGACCGGCCTGTTCAACCGGCGCCGATTCGTCGAAGAGTTGAAAAAGGAAGTCGACAACGTAAATGTCAATGACAGGGTTGCGGCGCTGCTGTTCTTGGACCTCGACCAGTTCAAGTACGTCAATGACACCTGCGGCCACCCTGCCGGAGATCGCATGCTGCGAAAGGTTGCCGATCAGCTCATAAGGTCGGTCGGCGATAACGGGCTGGTCGCCCGGTTCGGCGGCGACGAGTTCGCCGTGCTGGTGCCGGACACGTCGAAAACAGCCGTCAAGGCACTTGCGGAATCCATACTGGACGACATGAGGCGGCTTGCGCACATCGAAAGCGACAACGTGTTCCACGTGCACTGCAGTATCGGCATCACGATGATCGACTCCTCCCGTTACGATCATGACGATCTGATCGCGCAGGTCGACATTGCCTGCCGCGAAGCCAAGGCCAGCGGACGAAACCGGCTGCAGTTCTTCAGCATGTCGGAACGTGAAGCGGAAAAGATGGTGGCAGACGTCGGCTGGATGTCAAAGTTACGAGCCGCCATCGACAACAATTCCTTCGTGTTGCGTTACCAGCCGATCGTTGACATCGCGAGCGGCGAAACGACTCATCATGAAGTTCTGCTGCGGATGCGCGCGGAGGATGGCAAGCTGATTGCGCCCGATGCATTCCTGCCGGCCGCTATGCGATTCGGACTGATGGCAGAAATCGATACCTGGATGATTGAAAATGCCATCGCAGCTCTGGCCGAGTACCGCAACGAGCAGCCGGGCCTGTGTTTCTCGATCAATCTGTCGGTCAACGCATTCGAGAGCGATAACCTGGCCACATTTGTCCGCACGCAGCTGACGCATCACTCGGTTCCGGCGCAATCGATCGTGTTCGAAATCACCGAGAGCGTGGCCGTTCGGCACCTGAAGCATGTCGAACAGCAGATATCTGCACTTAGACAGATAGGCTGCCAACTGGCTCTGGATGATTTCGGTACCGGATACAGTTCTTTCAATCACCTGAAGACATTGACTGTCGATTACATCAAGATCGACGGGTGCTTCGTGCGTGAACTCGAGGACAGTCCGGTCGACCAGAAAATGGTGCGGATGATCGCGGAAATCGGCCGCGAAGCGGGGATGAAAACCATCGCGGAGTACGTACAAAGTCACGCGGCGTTGAAACTGCTGGCGGATCTCGGGGTCGACTACGCGCAGGGGTACTACATCGGCCGGCCGACAGTGGTACCGTCGCGCCGATCGATGCCGATCGTATTGGAAATGCAACGTCGCGGCCCACGTGCCGTTCCAGGCTAGGCGTCCTCAAATCCTTCTACTTCCATTTCCTCGTCTGTGTCCGGGGCTTCCGGGACACGGATCGAATTGAATATTGGTTGGAAGCGATTCACGATGTCGCAGAAGATGTCGGTTGTTATCTCTGCATCGTAAGCAGCCGAATGCGCCGATGATTCGTCCCAGGTCAGCCCGGCCGCGCTGACGGCTCGCGCCAGTACCGTCTGGCCATAAGCAACGCCGCAGAGTGTCGCCGTGTCGAACGAGCTGAACGGATGAAACGGATTTCGTTTGATGTCGGATCGCGCTACGGCCGCATTAAGGAAGCCGAGGTCGAACGAGGCATTGTGGCCGACGAGAATGGCACGCGTACAGCCGCTTTCACGCACGACCCGCCGAACCTCGCGGAAGATGCGTTGCAGGGCGTCCCGTTCGTCGATGGCAGGACGCAGGGGATGGTGCGGATCGATGCCGTTTACAGCCAGCGATGCCGGATCCATATTCGCCCCTTCGAACGGCCTGACGTGGTAGCGGAAAGTCTCACCGCGCAGCAACGTACCGTCTTCCTGCGGATCGACGAATACAGCCGCAATGTCGAGCAGCGCGTCGGTCTTGCAGTTGAAACCACCGGTTTCGACGTCAACGATGACCGGCAGGAAGCCGCGAAAACGCCTGGCGATCGAAAATGCATCAGGCACAGGCGGGTACCCGGCAGAAAATCCGGTGGCTCATTTCCATTCGGCGTCGTCCAATATGTTGCGGTCGAGAATCAGGCTCATCGTGTACCGTACACCAAAACCGCTGATATCGGTGGGAATGTGTGCCAGTCCGCCTTTGCGAGTGCAGGCACTGAGGTCGATGTGCACCCAGGGAATCGATTTGTCGACGAATTCATTGAGAAACGTCGCTGCCAGGATGTGATCGCCGCCGGCATTCGGTGAACATTGCTTCAGGTCGGCGCTGTCGCTTTTCAGCTCCTCGAGAAATTCCTTGCCGATCGGGAACGGCCATACCCGCTCGCCGCTTTCAACTCCGGTTCTCTTGAGGACCGGGTGAAGTTTCTGCCGATTGGTGAATACGCCGCTGTATCTCGACGTGATGGCGTTGATGCAAGCGCCGGTCAGCGTCGCAAAGTCGATGAGCAACGCCGGTTTGTCGCGGCAGGCAAGGGTCAGCGTATCGGCCAGCGCCATGCGCCCCTCGGCGTCGGTGTGGATGGTTTGTATGGTTTTCCCGTTGGCCGCCGTTACAAGGTCTTGCGGTTTGTAGGCCGTTGGTCCGGTGCGGTTTTCGGTAATGGCCAGCCAGCAGTCCACAGCGAAAGGCAAACCAAGTGCAGAAATCGCCACGAGAGTTCCGGTGGCTACCGCGCTGCCGCCCATGTCGATATGCATCTCCAGCATCGACTGGAACGGTTTCAGGTTGATACCGCCAGTATCGAAAACGATGCCTTTTCCGACCAGGCTAAGCGCCGCTCGCGAGGTGTTCTTCCGTGGCCTGTATCGCAGGCGGACGATTGCAGCACTTTCATCGGCATTGCCCTGCGCGACTGCGAGGAATGCTCCGGCGCCGAGCTTTTTCAGCTCGGCCACGCCGTACTTGCGGAACTGCCAGCGGTGCTTGCGCGAGAGCTCCTGCAGCAACCCGATATATGCATGAGCATCGAGCTTGTTGGGCGGCATGGCAGTGAGCCAGCGGGCGAGGTTGTTACCATCGGCTTCGGCAACAGTCCGCCGCAGGTCGAGTCGGGTCTCGAGGCCGACGATCCGCAAGCTTTTTATACCAGGCTTGTTGCGGCCGGATTTGAATCGTGGCAGCGAGAATCCCGCCGCCAGCGCCGCGGCGCACGCTCGTTCCACAATCAGTCGCTGATGCTCCGCATCGAACCCTTGCACCCAGATGCCGATACTGACTGCATTCTCAGCCAATGCGGCGGCCAGCATTTTTCTGCAAAACGTGAGCTGTTCGAACGCATCACTGCTGCTGTCGAGCAACCCCACGTGAAGTGCGGTTTGTCTTTTGTTGCCGAGACGTGTTGTGATTTCCGGAACGCTCCCGGACGGCCGGCTATTGAGCAGTTCCTTCACCCTGGTCCCCTGGGGAACAACGGACCAGGATTTTTCCGTCGGCTTCGACGGCAGTATCAGCAGCAACTGGTCGATCGCGGCAAGAGCGGACGACGATGGTTGTCCGATCTGCTGGACGATCCTGATTTTACTCCGGGGATATCTCTCCGCGAGCAGGCTTGGCATGGTGTTGTTAACCTTTTTCGATGCGCTTGGGTCATAATATGTAACCCAAGACTTCGCTCTCGGAAGCGATGGGAAATCGTTCCAGAGGCGCGATTTGCGGTGATCCTAGCAGGACACCTCCGCGAATTCACGCGGCAAATCTTCGGCATTCCGATTCAGGACGGGTTACCGACAACATATGAGCAATTTCAGCCGATTTGATGATACGGATCCGGCCGAGACACGGGAATGGCTGGAATCGATCGATTCTGTTCTGACCCGTCACGGTCCGGAGCGGGCTCATTTTCTGTTGAACCAGATGATCGACTACGCACGTCGCAGTGGTGCGTATCTTCCGTACAGTCCGAATACGGCCTACCTCAATTCGATATCGGTCGGCAGGCAGCCCGAATACCCGGGCGACCGGTCCATCGAGCGGCGCATCGAAGCGTACATACGCTGGAATGCAATGGCCATGGTAGTGCAGGCCAATCGCAAGAGCACCGAATACGGCGGGCACATATCGTCATATGCGTCGTCCGCCACTCTGTATGAAGTGGGATTCAATCATTTCTGGCGGGCTCCGACCGCAGATCGCGGCGGCGACATGATTTTCATACAGGGTCATTCGTCTCCGGGTATCTACGCCCGGGCGTATCTCGAAGGCCGGCTCGGCGAAAGCCAATTGAATCGTTTTCGCCAGGAGGTTGGCGGCGGCGGACTTTCGTCGTATCCACACCCCTGGCTCATGCCGGAATTCTGGCAGTTTCCGACAGTGTCGATGGGCCTTGGGCCGATGATGGCCATCTACCAGGCGCGATTCATGCGCTATCTCGAGCATCGCGAAATGATCCCCGCCAGCGACCGCAAGGTGTGGGCATTTCTCGGCGACGGGGAAATGGATGAACCGGAGTCGATGGGCGCGATTACCATGCCGGTCCGCGAAGGCCTCGACAACCTTGTGTTTGTCGTCAATTGCAATCTGCAGCGGCTGGACGGCCCGGTGCGAGGCAACGGCAAGATCATCCAGGAACTCGAGGCCGCGTTCGGCGGCGCCGGCTGGAATGTCATCAAGGTCATCTGGGGATCGCGTTGGGATCCGCTGCTCGCCATGGATCATGACGGGTCGCTGAAGCGGGTCATGGAGGAATGCGTCGACGGCGAATACCAGAACTTCAAGTCGAAAGGCGGAGACTACGTGCGCCAGCATTTCTTCGGCAAGAGCCCGGCGACGGCTGCCATGGTTGCCAACATGTCCGACGAGGACATCTGGAGACTGAACCGCGGCGGTCACGATTCGCAGAAAGTGTATGCGGCTTACCACGCGGCAGTGCAGCACAAGGGACAACCTACGATCATCCTCGCGAAAACCGTCAAGGGATTCGGCATGGGAACCGCTGGTGAAGGCCAGAATATCGCGCACCAGCAGAAAAAGCTGGATGTCGATGCGCTCAAGGAATTCAGGGACCGGTTCAACATCCCGGTCTCGGACAAGGACATCGACAACGTTCCCTACTGCAAGCCGGCGCCCGACAGCGACGAGATCGAGTACCTGCTGGAAAGACGCAAGACTCTCGGTGGATTCCTGCCGCAACGCCGCACCAGATCGGCGTCACTCACGGTGCCGGCCCTGGAAATATTCAAATCACAACTCGAAGGCACCGGTGAACGCGATGCGTCGACGACCATGGCATTCATACGCATACTGACAGCCCTGGTCCGGGACAAGAATATCGGCAGGCACATCGTACCGATCGTCCCGGACGAAGCACGTACCTTCGGCATGGAAGGCATGTTCCGGCAGGTCGGCATTTATTCGTCGAAAGGCCAGTTGTATACGCCGCAGGATGCCGACCAGTTGATGTACTACCGCGAGGACAAGAAAGGACAGATACTCGAAGAAGGTATCAACGAAGCCGGCGCGTACTGTTCCTGGCTGGCTGCGGGCACTTCGTACAGTAATCACGACCTGCCGACCGTGCCGTTCTATATTTACTATTCGATGTTCGGTTTTCAGCGCATCGGCGATTTCATCTGGGCAGGCGGCGACCAGAAGTCGCGCGGCTTCCTCATCGGCGGCACCGCGGGCCGGACGACACTCGCGGGCGAAGGGTTGCAGCATCAGGACGGCCACAGCCTGGTTGCAGCGTCGACCGTACCGAACTGTGTCTCCTACGATCCGACCTACGCTTACGAACTGGCGGTGATCATTCACGATGGATTGCGCAGGATGTTGAGCGAGCAGGAGAACATTTTCTACTACATAACCTGCATGAACGAGAACTACGTGCATCCGCCGATGCCGCCCGGCGTCGAGGACGGCATCCTGAGGGGAATGTATCTGCTGCACGTCGGCAGTCAGGGCCAGGTTCGCGCCCAGCTCATGGGATCCGGAACCATACTCCGCGAGGTTCTCGCTGCCGCCGAACTGCTGCACAAGGATTTCGGCATCCCTTCGGATGTATGGTCCGTGACCAGCTTCAACGAGTTGCGCCGGGAAGCAATGGCGGTGGAGCGCTGGAACCAGTTGCATCCTGAGAGCCCAGCGAAAAAGAGCTACCTCGAGAAATGCCTGCACAAGCGCAAGGGCCCGTATATCGCGGCAACAGATTACATGAAAATCGTTCCGGACCAGATTCGTCGCTGGGTTCCCGGGACGTTTGTCACACTGGGCACCGACGGCTATGGCCGCAGCGATGCGCGTAGCGCATTGCGCAACCACTTTGAGGTGGACAAACGCTACATTGTTGTTACCGCGCTCAAAGCAATGGCTGACGATGGCATGCTGGACCAGAAAACAGTGACCAACGCGATCAAGAAATACAAAATCGATCCCTCGAAGCCTGATCCGGTAACACTCTAGCGGCCGGGACCCGAAGCGGAGTTCATCTTGTCCGAAACCATCGACATTACCGTTCCCGATCTCGGCGACTTCAAGGACGTCGAGGTCATCGAAGTACTGGTGGCCGCCGGCGACAAGGTCTCGCGCGAAGACGGACTGATCACCCTCGAGACCGACAAAGCGACGATGGACGTGCCTGCGCCGCGTGACGGGGTCATCGAATCGATGCGCGTGTCCGGTGGAAGCCGGGTATCTGCCGGAGACGTGATTGGACGCATGTCGGTCGCGATGGAGGATACGGTACGCGTTGCTGCGGTGGAGAAACCAGCCGGTGCTGCGCCGGCTCCGGCAGCATCCGATGAGAGTACGCCGGCCGCTCCGGCGGCGAGAACCGCTGCGCCGCCCGAGACATCGGCGCCTGCGACACTGCCACCGATCAACGAAGCCGGCTTCGCGAAAGCGCACGCAAGTCCCTCGGTACGGAAACTTGCCCGGGAATTGGGCGTCGACCTGGTACAGGTGCAGGGCTCCGGGCCGAAACAACG
>Ga0299906_10001081_pt1 | contig 23687 bp, 16 predicted proteins | sample RVTome_14_FD_200259 | JGI IMG/M metagenome (GOLD analysis project Ga0299906, IMG submission 200259) | Soil microbial communities from uranium-contaminated site in the Upper Colorado River Basin, Wyoming, United States - RVT145D125 (version 2) ...
TCGTCACCGGCGTGCCCACCCGCGCCACCTCGAACAGGCGATCCATCTCGTCGTTGGCCAGCGCCGCGCAACCATGGGTCCAGTTGCGGCCCCGCCCCCCCTCCCCGTGGATCTCGACCAGGCCGCCGATGGCGCTCCCGGCGGGAATCCGTCCTGCCCGGAGCGCTTCGGCGAAACGCCTCCGGTCCTCTCGGTTCGGATAGTCCAGGAGCAGGGCCTTGTGGTAGCGGGTCGACCCCGGACCGCGCCTCTCCACCACGACGTAGCGGCCCTCGGGGGTGGCCCGGTCGCCCGACCGGGACTTGTCGGAGACGCCGTTGGCGCCCAGCTCCACGGCGACGCGCCACCTCAACGTCCCCGCCTCGAGCAACATCAGCTCGTTCCGGTCCTTGACGACCACGATCGCGACGCCACGGGTGCGGCGGGACCCGTCCCACGTGTCGTCGATCCAGTTCCGCCACCGTTCCAGGTTTGCGGGATCCACGTAGCGTGCGGCGTGGGTCTGCACGTGGGCCATGGCGGCGGTGATGTCCCGATGCGAAGCCGAGACGCGCTCGCGCGCCTCGTCCAGGTCTCCTGCCGAGAGGCGAGCCTTCGCTTCCCTCAGGGCGAGCCGGCCCCTCTGCAGTGTCTGCCGGTCGGCGGGCGGCAGCCGGGCGGATCGGATCAGCTCGAGAGCCCCCCCCAGGGCTGCATCGGCCTGCCGCACCAGGGACCCGATCTCGACCTCGGCCTCCGCTCGACGGATTCCGGCAGCTCGCGAGGCGGCGCGGGCCGCACGAGTCGCGTCGCCGTAGAGGCGACGCGACTCCCCCGCATCACGAAGCGGCGCCAGGCGGCCCATCTGTCGGGCGTCTTCGGCTCGCGCCGCCGACAACGTCTTCTCCGTGCGCGCCAGCTCGGCTGCGGCCCAGCGCCCGGCCCCGTCCTCGAGGGCGCTGCGGCGGGCCTGGTCGGCCATCTCCCGGGCCGACTCGATCTCGAGAGTCCGGACGCGACCGGTGGCCCAGCCCACGGCGACACCCGTCCCCGACAGCAGGACGAGGGACACCGCCAGCGTCGCCAGCCGGCCGCGCCGCAGTCTCCGACCGGGTCTCAGGTGCGGCGCTTCGCCTGCATCGCCATCAGGATCTCGCTCCGTACGCGGCTGGCCGCCTCGCGCACGGCACCGGCGCGGCTCTTCGCCTGCGCGTAGGAGCCGCTCGACAGCGCCTGGTCCGCCTCGGCGAGCTGGGTCTCCATGCTCGCCACGTCGGACTTGAGGGCGGCGATGTCCTCTTCGGTGCCCTTCCCCTTCGGAGCGTTCTCCACGAGCTCCTTCACCTCGGTCAGCTCGGTCTTGACCTCCTCGATCAGGGTAAGAGCTTCCTGGCGCACCAGCTCCTTGTTGTGGGTGGCCTCGGTCTGGGCGTTGTCGCCGGCCTCCCGTGCCGCCTGGGCGATCTTCGTCGCTTCCTCGTAGCTCCTGGTCAGAGCGAACTTCTCGGACTGAGCCTTCAGCTCGGCGTCCAGCTTCTGGAGCTCGCCCTCCGCGGCCGTCAGGGCCGAGGGCGCGTACTCGCTGGCCCCCGCTTCGCGGGCCGACGCGATTGCCTGCCGCGCCGCTTCGATCTCGGGCTGGGGCACCTCGGCGCAGCTCGCGGCGAGGACACCCAGGACGACGACTCCGAACGTCACACTGCTCCGCATCTCTCCGATTCGGTCCCGCCGACCCACCGGCCGGCGTACCCTCCGCGGTCCGGACACCGATGGGCCCGCCCCGCCGGACCGACCCGGGACGCCGCCGGCCTTGCCGTCGAACGCGGAGGCCACTGGCGTGGCGTGCAAGGGGCGTACCGTGAGGCAAATCCCCCCGGCACGGGCACCCGGGGCGCGAGGACCGGAGGCGCGCACCCGATGACGTGCGGGATCGGCGGTGCCAACCCGAACCTCGCGCGGATGTCTCACCCCTGGCCGCTCTCAGAGCGGGACCGCCCCTTGCACGTCACGGGATGGATGAGCGCTGGGGACCGGCAGCGTTGGGCCACGCGGGCGGGGCTGGTGCTCGCGATGGCGGGGAACGCCGTCGGGCTGGGCAACTTCCTCCGCTTCCCCGCTCAGGCCGCGCAGAGCGGGGGCGGCGCGTTCCTCATCCCCTACCTCGTCTCCTTCGTCCTCATGGGCCTCCCCCTGCTCTGGGTGGAGTGGGCGATCGGCCGCCACGGAGGCCAGTACGGCCATCACTCCGCGCCCGGGATGTTCGACCGCCTGGGCCGCAGCCCGCTGCTGAAGTACCTGGGCGTCTTCGGCATCTTCACGAACCTCACGGTCGCCGCCTACTACTGCTACGTCGAGTCGTGGACGCTCGCCTACGTGGTGCACTCCCTGCTCGGGACGTTCCGCTCGGAGGATCCCCGCCTCTTCTTCGCGGAGTACGTGGGGACGTCCGGCACGTCGCTGTTCGCGCTGCCCCTGCAGGCCTTCGCGTTCTTCGTCGTGACGCTGGCGCTCAACGGGTGGATCCTCTCCCGGGGGCTGGCCAGGGGTGTCGAGCTGGCGGCGCGTGTGGGCATGCCGCTGCTGCTCGCCTTCGGGATCCTGCTCGCCATCCGCGGGCTCACGCTCGTTCCGGGTCGGGATCAGGGCGTCGTCCAGAGCCCGCTCGAGGGGCTCGGCTTCATCTGGCACCCGGACCTCACCGGTCTCACGGATCCCGGCATCTGGCTCGCGGCCGCCGGCCAGATCTTCTTCACGCTGTCGGTGGGCATGGGCTCGATCCACTGCTACGCCTCCTACCTGGGACGCCGTCAGGACGTGGCCCTGAACGCGGCCGCCGCGGGGTGGATGAACGAGCTGGTCGAGGTCGTGCTGGGGAGCGCGATCCTGATCCCGATCGCCACCGCCTACGTCGGGTTGAGCGCGGTGCAGGCGGCGACGGCGGGAGGCGGGGGCTTCGGGCTGGGCTTCATGACGCTGCCCACCCTCTTCGACAACTGGGGAGCCTTCGCGCCCCTCGCCGGAGCGATGTGGTTCGGGCTGCTGTTCTTCGCCGGCATCACCTCGTCGCTGGCCATGGGTCAGCCGATCCTGGCGTTCCTCGAGGACGAGCTGGGCGTGGGCCGGCGCCGGGCGGCGCTCGCCTTCGGAGCGGCGACGCTTCTGCTCGGGGGCTTCACGGTCTGGCTCTACCCGGGGGGCGCACACGGCGAGTTCGACTTCTGGACCGGCACATTCGCCCTCGTCGTCTTCGCCCTGGCCGAGTCCCTGGTGTTCGCTTGGGTCTTCGGCATCGACAGGGGCTGGGAAGAGATCACCCGCGGCGCGGACATGCGGGTTCCAGCCTTCTTCAAGCCGGTCATCCGCTTCGTGACGCCCGCGTTCATCGGAGCCGTGTTCGTCGCGGCGCTCGTGGAGCCGGTCGGGCGATGGGGCGCGGCCTTCGCGGCCCTGGGCACAGGGCAGGGGTGGCCGCTGTCGCCGGACAGCGTGCTCGGCAAGCTGCTCCACGTCGGGGGCGACGCCCGGTGGCTCGACGCTCAGGGTCGGGTCACGCGGGCGCTCGTGGAGGACGCGACGCGGCTGCTGCTCGTCGCCGTCTTCCTGGCTTGCGCTCTCCTCGTCCACGTTGCCTGGCGGCGAAAGGCCCGGTCGCGGTGACCCGGGCGGCCTGGCTGATGCTGGCGGGGACCTGGGGCGTCGTGGTCTTCTGTGCGGCGCGCTTGTTCTGGCTCGTGCTTCGGACCCCCCTCGGCGACGACGACGCCACGGCGAGCGGCGAGCCGAGCCCCGAGGGCGACTCCCGGAACGGAGGGTGATGCGAGGCGATGCACCCCTGGCACGACATCCCGATCTTCGACGCCTCCGAGGCAGGGATCTTCCACGCCGTGATCGAGATCTCCAAGGGCTCGAAGGTCAAGTACGAGCTCGACAAGGCGACGGGCTTTCTCAGGGTCGACCGGATCCTCTACAGCTCCGTCATCTACCCGGCGAACTACGGGTTCATCCCCAGGACCTTCTGCGACGACCAAGATCCACTCGACGTGCTGGTCCTCAACAGCGAGGCCGTTCAGCCCCTCGCGGTGCTGCGGGCCCGGGCCATCGGAGCCATGCGCATGCACGACGACGGCAATGACGATGATAAAATCGTGGCCGTGCACGTGGACGATCCGGCGTTCGCGGGCTACCGGGAGCTGAGGGAGCTGCCCGGACACATCGAGCGGGAGATCCGGCGCTTCTTCGAGGACTACAAGGCCCTGGAGAACAAGCGCGTCGTGGTCGAGGACTTCCTCGGAGCCGGGGCCGCCGCCGGGGTGCTGGCCGCCGCCATCGAGCTGTACGCGGCCCGGATCGGCGCGGACGGGTAGGAAGCCCGGCCAGCGCCGTGGACTTCACCGCGTGGGCCGCCTTCGTCGTCCTGATCCTCGCGCTGCTCGCGCTGGACCTCGGCGTGTTCCACCGGGGAGAGCGCGAGATGTCGGTCGCCGCGGCCCTCGGCTGGTCGGCGTTCTGGATCGCGCTCGGGCTGGCCTTCTCGGGCGTCGTCTACCTCGCGTACGAGGGGCGCTGGTCGGGCCTCGATTCTGGCGCTCCCGCGGGTCGGGCGGCGACGTTCCAGTACCTGACCGGGTACGTGGTGGAGAAGTCCCTGAGCCTCGACAACATCTTCGTCATGGCCCTGATCTTCTCCACCCTGGGCGTTCCGGCGGGGCGGCAGCACCGGGTGCTGTACCTCGGCATCCTCGGCGCGCTGATCCTGCGAGCGGTGATGATCTTCGCGGGAGTGGCGCTTCTCGAGGCCTTCGCCTGGATGAACTACGTCTTCGGCCTGATCCTGTTCCTGAGCGCCGCCAAGCTCCTCACGGTCGGCTCCGAGGGCGTCGATCCCGAGAAGAGCCTGCTGGTACGCCTGGCCAGGCGCCTCTACCCCGTCAGCCGTCATTTCGACGGCGAGCGGTTCTTCACCGTGGAGGGGGGGCGTCGGCACATGACGCCGTTGTTGGTGGCTCTGCTGGCGATCGAGACGGCCGACGTCGTCTTCGCGGTCGACTCGATCCCGGCGGTGCTCGCGATCACCAAGGACCCGTTCCTGGTCTTCACGTCGAACGCGTTCGCGATCCTGGGTCTGCGCTCGCTATACTTCGCTCTCGCGGCGCTCGTGCACCGCTTCCGCTACCTCAGGGCGAGCCTCGTGCTCATCCTGGCCTACGTGGGCGTCAAGATGATCCTCGCCCACCACGCCCCGATCCCCGCTTCCGCCTCCCTCGCCGTGATCCTCGGGATGCTGGCCCTGGGGATCCTGGCGTCTCTGCGGGTCCCGGCCGCCCGCAGCCAGCTCTGAGCTGGCTGCTCGCAGCGCAGGGCGACCACCGGACCCTCGGGGGCGTCACGGCGAAGTCACGCCGCGCCGCTCCCGCGATCGGAGTCGCGGTGCTGGGCGCGGTCCTGGTGGGGACCTGGGCGGCGCTCCGCCCCAACCACCCCTATCCCCCATCACCGTGTGGCATCGGGCCGGGGCCGATTCGACACCGCGGCCGTGGCGACTACGTGATCGCTCTGCGACGAAGCTGGGGATCCTCACGCCACGACAGGGCCGACGCGAGACACCGCTTCAGGGCGGTCCAGCACAGCGAGGGACCGGAGGCGTGACGTTGGTTGACCTCGAGCTCGAGACCGGCGTAGCTCGTACGGCCGAACCGGGACCGGAGGTACGTGGTGAGGCCGTCCGACGTCCCCCGGTAGGGGTAGTTGCGCCGCACCCGGAAGCCGCACCCGGCGACGCGCTCCCCGAGGGCGGCGGCCACCTCCCGCTCGAGGGCGCGCGCCGGGTCGTAGAGCAGGCCCACGTCCGCCCGGCGCGTCCGCCCGCCGAGTCGCGGTGTGAAGGTGTGCACCCCGACGTGAAGGACTCGCTGCCCGTCTCCCACCAGCCTGGCGATGGCGCGCTCCACGGCGGCCCGGTGCGGGTGATACAGCTCCGCGAGCAGCGACTCGCGCCGCTCCGGGCTCAGGCGACGGGAGCGCTCGGAGAGCAGCCGGGGATGGCCTGGGGAGCGGTTCGGATCGGCCAGCAGCCGCGTCGCCGGCGCGGCGTACAGCGGAACACCGAGCCGGCGCGCGAGGTGGCGGGCCAGCTCCAGGGCGCCGATGTCGTAGCCCCGGTGGCTCGCCAGCAGCCGCGACTGGCCCCGGAACAGCCCCGCGTATCCTCGCGGGACGTGGTTACGGGCGTGCTCGCAGCTCAGGACCAGCCGAACAGGCGCCCCTCGACCAGGCACTGGCACAGCTCCTCGTAGAGGCCCCGCAGGTCCCGCCCGGCCGCCAGCGCCCGGGCGATGCGGCGGGCCAGGCTGCCGCTTCCCACCAGGGTCTCGAGCGCCCGCGCCTCGTCGTCGGAGCCCGGGACGGAGGACACCTCGACGATGTGGCGCCAGAGCTCTCCGGCGCGGCCGCTCGACCGCCCCGACATCCCGAAGGCGGACAGGTAGGCCGGGTCGGAGATCACGGCCTCCTCGGCCGAGCGCGCCGCGGCCAGCAGGATCTGCTCCAGGGGCTCGAGGGGCCAGGCGCGCAGCTCGTCCATCCCCACCCAGCGCTCCCCCACCAGGTCCCGGAGCGCCGCGACCGCGATCCGGGCGATCGCCAGGTCGGCCAGGGGGCACTCCTGGACGTCCAGGACGCGGATCTCGATCGCGTCGCGGTCGAAGCGGGCGATCGCACCCCGGGCGTTGAGCCACTCGTTCTGGAGAATGCCGTCGGGGTCGTGGGGGGCGATCGCCCGATACATCGGCGCGAGGATCTCCCGCTGGTACTCGGCCCGGGAGTCCGCCCGCTCCGGGATGACGCGCCCCGTGATCGCGGGGATTCGGCGCGCGTTGCTCCTGTAGTACTCGAGGCGATTGTCCAGGATCCCGGTGGGACGCCCGTCCACCACCGGCGAGCTGGCGGCGAGGGCCGGGAGGATCGGCAGCAGCATGCGGATCGCCGCGTGGAGCCTTGCGAACTCGTCGTCCCCGGAGAAGGGCAGGTTGAGGTGGGCGCTCTGGAGGTTGGACCAGCCGTGGCCGCTGCAGTCGAAGATGCGGTCGAAGGCCTCGTAGACGGCGTTGTACTCGTGTGGCCAGATGCGCGCCTCCCGGGCCGGGTCCATCCAGGGGTGCATCGCCGTAGGCATCAGCCGCGCCTCGTGGGGCCGCAGCAGCTCGTCGGCGCGCCCGACACCGTTCGCAAACTGTACGGCGAGGCCGTCCAGGGACGGGGCGGGGCCGTTCGTCTTCAGCTCCACCACGTGGAGCACCAGCTCGTTGGACCAGGCGAGCTCCCCCTGCTCGATCTCCGGGTCGTAGCTCCCGGACGCGGAGTGGAGCAGCCGGTCGCAGACCGGGGCGACGTCCAGGGTCTCCCTGGACACGATCATGTACTCGAGCTCGATGCCGAAGCCCTCGAAGAGGCCGAGGGTCTCCTCCTCCTCGCTCAACCGGGCGCGCCCCGGGCCGCGACGCGCCGCATCATGGCCCCCATCACGGTCCGATAGAGCGCAGCCCCGAGCACCCGGTCCTCGTTGCCGGCATCCACGTTCGGGTTGTCGTTCACCTCCATGACGTAGACCCGGCGGCCCGACTGCTTGACGTCGACGCCGTAGAACCCGTCTCCGACCGCCCGGGCGGCCCGCACCGCCGCTCGCACCACCGGCGTCGGCGCCTCCTCCACCGGGATCGTCTCCACCTTCCCCCAGACCTCGCGCCGGCCGGGGCCGCTCCGGACGATCTGCCAATGACCCCGGGCCATGTGGTAGCGGCAGGCGAACAGCGGTTGGCGCTCGAAGACGCCGATCCGCCAGTCGAAGTCGGTGGGGGTGAAGCGCTGCGCCACGATCAGGTCGGATGTCGCGAGCAGGCGCTCGGTGGCAGTGGCGAGCTCCTCGGGTGTGGAGACCTTCACCACGCCCTTGGAGAAGGCGCTGTCCGGTTGCTTGAGCACGCAGGGGAGGCCCAGCTCGCGCTCGATGGAGCCCACGTTGCCCTTGTGGACGACCAGCGTCTCGGGCATCGGGACCTTGTGCCGCCGCAGCAGCTCGGCGAGGTAGACCTTGTTCGCGCAGCGGACGATCGACTCGGGGTCGTCGATGACGACCAGGCCCTCGGCGGCCGCCCGGGAGGAGAAGCGGTACGTGTAGTGGTTGACGAGGGTCGTCTCCCGGATGAAGAGGGCGTCGTACTCGGCGAGCCGCCCGTAGTCCTCGCGGTTCAGGAAGTCCACGTCGAATCCGACCTGCCGGGCGGCCCGCTCGAACTTCCGGAGCGCCACCGGGTCGGAGGGTTGCGCATCCTGGGGGGCGGTGGGGTCTACGAGTATGGCGAGGTCGAAGTGCTGGGCCCGGTTGCGGCTGCGGGGGGAGTGTCCCCGGTCGAAGTACTCCCGGGCCGCGTCCACCAGGTCCGGCCGGTGGCTCTCGGGAACCTCGTTCATGGCGATGGCCCGCAGCCCCGCCAGGCGCCATTCGCCCTCGCGCCGCTCGAAACGGGCCCGCAGCAGCGGCGACGGGAACAGGTTGAACAGGGCCCGGGCCAGCCGGTCGTAGCGTCGCGCGGGATTGCGGCCGAAGTAGACGCTCAGGACGAATTCGTCGGACTGGAGTGGCGCCAGGCTCCTCTGGATCAGCTCCTCCTGCTCCTCCGCGAGAGACCGCAGCACGGTCGGGGACCGGAGGTCCTGGATGGTGGTGACGCTGGGCAGCGGGCGCTGACCGCGGGCCGCGGCGAGCAGGGACACGTAGTAGCCGTTGCTCTGGTAGCGGTAGGAGCGACAGAGGTTGAAGACCCTGGCCCGGCGCAGCGTGCTGAACTCGGGCGCCGTCAGGTAGTCCCGGGCGGCGACGAGCTGAACTCCCGGGATCGAGACCGGCCACTCCGCGGGGTCGTAGAGCACGACCAGCGTCTTCATGGCTCCGGGGGGGTCTCCGGCGCCTCGAGCAGCAGCAGATTCGCGTCGTAGGTGACGATCCCGAGCAGGATCGCGCAGATCACGCGGCCGACGTCCACGGTGTAGCGGTGTCCGGGAGCGACCGGGTTGGAGGCGAGGGGATCGGCGACGTGAACCTCCTTCCGGTCCCGGTCATAGCCGTGGATCACGACGAAGTGTCCCATGGGATCCCCGCCGAGATCATCCTCGATCACCCGGTCGCCCTCGGACCGTTCGCGAGCGCACCGGTACAGGTAGGTCGCGTTCAGACCGGTCAGGATCGGCACGCCGCGGCGCAGCGGCCGGCGAATCAGCTCCGGCGTGAGATCCTTGAAGCGCAGACGTCCCCCGAGCTCGAGGAACTCGAGGTACGCGGCCGTGGCGGCCCGCAGCTTCGGGGAGCGGCGCTGCCGCGCCTGGAGCCCCAGCCGGTCGCGGATGTCCGGCCCTCCTCTGGCGAACCAGGTCGGGTCGAAGACCTGCAGGTTGTAGGTGTAGATGGTCGCGCGGTAGCCCCGCTTGAGGGCGTGGAGAGCCAGGAAGACGGCCAGGGTACCGCCGTCCTCCAGGGTGGGGGTCTCCCGTATCACCCGGTCCAGGGCGAGGCGATCCCCGTAGTAGCGGTAGACGGCGTGGAGGCACGTCGGGCCGCAGGTCGTGTCGTCGGGCTGCGCGTGGATGTCGAGCTTCAGGCTCGTCGCCGAGGGGCCCATGGAGGGCTTCAGTGTAGCGCGAGCGGCTGCGCCCGGCGGCTCGTGGCCCGCGGCGACAGTGTGGTAGCGTCTACGGCCCTGGAGTGGGAATGGCGACCGCCGCCGACGCGAAGGAACAGGCGCCCTCCAAGGCGTTCAGCTTCTGGGGCTGCTCGGAGATCCCGGAGAGCCTGGGGGTGCGAGCGGACAACGAGCGCGACCTCCTCGAGCGGCTCGAGTCGGTGGACGCCGACTCGATCTACTACCACACGGTGCGCTCGCTGCTCAGGCGCCCGGTCGCGCAGCGCTACCCGAACGACTTCGCGTTCTGGGTCGCCGAGGAGGTCCGGGACGTCGCACTGGCGGAGCGCCTCGCGCTCCACTCTCCCTTCGACTTCTCGGACACGGGGGCTTTTCGCGAGCACCTCCTGCAGACCCTGGACGAGCACCTGCTGCGCCTGCCCTTCGCCCCGCGGACCCTCACCGGCCGCCCCTTCTTCTTCCTCAAGGGACACCTCACCGAGGTGCCCCTCGAGCTGGTGGTTCGCGACCTCCGCGGCTTCCGGGGAGCTCTCGCCCAGGTGGACGAGAGCGCCGTCTACTACCACTCGGTGGAGGCCATGGGCCGCCTCAAGAAGCCACGCAGCGACTTCGCGGCATGGGTCGACGAAGTGCTGGGCCTCGAGGAGCTGGCGCGCCAGATCGAGCAGCTCGATCCCTTCGTGCTGGACCTGGTCGGGGTGAAGAAGGCGGTGCTGGCCCTGATCGATCGGCACCACCGCGGGGGGGCGTCGTGAACACAGCCGCGATGAACCTGGCCGCCTACGAGCGCGTCGCCCCCCCGGGGGCGATCCGCCTGGTCCGGCACCTCGCCAAGCCCCTCGCCGGAAAGTCGTTCCTCCACGTCAACTCGACCCGGGAGGGAGGAGGCGTGGCCGAGATCCTCCACCGCATGCTGCCGCTGCTGGAAGAGGTCGGCGTGCGGACCCGCTGGGAGGTGATCAGCGGGCCTCCCGAGTTCTACGCTGCCACGAAGCGGATCCACAACACCCTGCAGGGGGCGGACCTCGCCTTCACGGCGGCGATGAAGGAGGTCTACCGGGAGACGAATCGGCACGCCGCGGAGCATATCGACCTCGGAGCGGACCTCGTGCTGATCCACGATCCTCAGCCCGCGGGGCTGATCGAGAAGCGGGCCGACGGGGCTCGCTGGATCTGGCGTTGCCACATCGATCTGTCGCGGCCGCTCCGGGCGACCTGGAGCTTCCTCGACCCCTTCGTGCGGCGCTACGACGGCGCGATCTTCCACCTCCCCGAGTTCGCGCGCCGCCTGCCCATCCCCTGCTACCTGATCCACCCCAGCATCGACCCCCTGGCGGACAAGAACCGGGAGCTGGATCCAGCCGAGGTGGAGCGGCGGGTGACGGGCCTGGGCGTGCCTCTCGACCGCCCGATCCTGCTCCAGGTCTCCCGCTTCGATCCCTTCAAGGACCCGGTGGGCGTGATCCGCGCCTTCCGCCTGGTCCGCAAGGTGAAGGACTGCGTGCTGGTCCTGGCCGGGGGGAGCGCCTCGGATGACCCCGAGGGCGCGGAGATGCTGGCCCGCGTCGAGGAAGAGGCCGACGACGACCCGGACATCCACGTGCTGATGCTCCCCAGCGACGCCCACCTGGACATCAACGCGCTGCAACGCGCCGCGGCCGTCGTCATCCAGAAGTCCACGCGGGAGGGGTTCGGGCTGACCGTCGCCGAGGCGATGTGGAAGGGCAAGCCGGTGGTGGGAGGGGCCGTGGGCGGCATCGCGGTTCAGATCACCGACGGCGTGAACGGCTACCTGGTCCACTCGGTAGAGGGCTGCGCCTACGCCCTAAGGAGGCTGCTCAGCAACGAGGAGGAGCGCCGGCGGATGGGAGAGCTGGCTCGGGAGCACGCCCGTCGCAGCCTGCTCATCACGCGCCATCTCGCCGACTACCTCCAGATGCTCCAGCTCCTGGCCGGCTGAGGGAGGTCGCGCCGGACGAGAGGGAAGGGGGGCGGCCGCCGTCACTCCGCAGGCAGCAGGTCCACCTCCGGAAGGACCCAGGGATGCAGCACTGCCCCCGTCCCCGGTCCGATGCGCAGCGTCAGCGCGCTGACCTCTCTCGGCTCGAAGGCGTAGTCCATGGTCGCGTCGTCGGGACGCTCCAACACGTCGCGGACGAGCTCGACGCTGTCCAGCGTGTTCCAGTCGGCGAGGGGGTACCAGTCCTCGCCCACCAGCCCCAGGATCTGGAGCCGTCTCGGGTACGCGTGGGCGTGCCGGCCCACCAGCACCGAGACGCCGCGCAAGCGCAGCGGGCGGGGGAAGCGAAGCTGGATCGCGTCACCGGTCCTCTGGAAACGGCCCGTGGTGAACCGGGTGTCGGCGCGACCGTCGATCGCCAGCTCGCAGCCGGGAAGCCCTTCGGACGAGGACTCACACCGCCAGCCTGCCTTCGCGGCCCGGGGCCAGGCGTCGGTCTCCACCCGCACCGCCGGGGGGCCATCCGGAGTCACCCGATAGACGCTCTCCCCTCCCAGGAAAGCCCGCTCTCCGTCGACGAACCGAAGGCGATCCCGGAAACGAGCGACGAGCTGGAGGCTGTTCCGATAGCGGGGCAGCTTGCGCAGGAAGCGAGCGCGGGCCTGCTCCATCTCCGGGAAGATGGCGTGGTCCGGGTGGAACACGACGTAGCGCACTCCGAGCGCCCTGAGCATCCGGAGGGAATCGACGCTGGGAAACGTCTGGACGAGCTGATCCTGGACGAAGTAGTGCACCAACGGATAGCGCGACCCGTAGCCGTTGACCAACGGGAACCAATGTCGGGTGGCGAGGCCGAGCCAGAGCGCTTCGTGGCGACGGGCCCGGCTGGGGTTCTGCGGGTACTCGAGGATCGCCCCTCGTTCCAGAGTGGGGATGAACCGGTAGACCTCCGGCAGGCTCGTCCCCCGAGGAACCCTCCAGCTCTCGAGCGGAACCGAGAGGTGCTCCAGGGGAACGACTGCGGCGAGGACGAGCCAGCCCCCGCGGGCCAGCCATCTCCGGCGCGCGAGTCGCGACGCGGAAGCTGCCACGCCCAGGCCCGCGAAGAGGGCGACGCTGAGACGCACGAACATGACGTAGCGCGCAGGGACCCGGGTCTGCTCGAACCCCGGAACCCAGCGGTGCAGCAACGCGTACGGACCCGTCACCTCGCCGATTCCGGGTACCGGAACGTACCGACCGCAGCCCAGGAGGAAAGCGAGGGCTCCGAGCACCGCGAAGTAGGTGAACCAGGCCCGGGCCCGGGGCTCGCCGGGAGCGGCCCGGCTCGCCCAGGCGGCCAGGCCGACCAGGGCCAGCGCGAGGGTCGAGAACCCCAGGAAGAAGCGATCGTCGTAGGAGACGTGCTCGCGACCGATCCTCCCGCCGAAGAGCCAGTTGGTCGGCAGCACGTTCCAATAGCTCGTGTGGGGGAGCGCGCCGACTCTGACCTGGCGCGCCTCCAGGCCCCCGACGGCGCGGATCTGGGCTGACACCACGGGGCCGAGCAATGCGGCGCTCAGCGCGATACCCGTCACCAGGCCCCGCCAGGGGACCCGCCGGCGGCGCGGCGCCGGCAGCAGCCACAGCAGCAACGGAAGCGTCATGCCGAGCAGCGAAGCGAGAAACAGCGTGTAGTAGCCGTTCGTGAGACCCTGCATCGCCGCCGACACCCCCATGCCGACGCCGTCCCGGAGCCGACCCCGGCGCCAGAGCCGTACCAGGAAGTAGAGCAGCAGCGGCGTCCATTGCGCGGAGAGCGTCTGGATCCGCGCCACGGAGTCGAAGTTGGCGGTCGTGAAGGCGAAGACCGCGCCGGCGATCGCCGCGGCCGCGGTGTGGCCCGTCAGCTCGCGGGCCAGCAGGAACGCGCAGAACGCCGACAGGGCCAGCGTGAGGACGAGGGTGCAGTTGTGAGCGAACGCCGCGTCGCCGCTGACGACCCAGAAGGGCAGGCCGAGAAGGCCGACTCCCAGGATCGGCTCGCTGTACGCGAGAGCCGCGCGGTCCGGGAAGAAGATGTTGGCTTCGAAGATGCGGGTCGGGTCCCGAGGCAGCTGGTGCGCCACCCAGGCCGTGGCCCAGGCGTTGTAGAGACCGTCGGCGTTCGCGGGCAGCACGGCGCCGGGGCGCGTGCTGAAGGGCTGGCTGGTCAGGATGGCGACCGCGAGGTAGCCCGCCAGCACCAGCGACGCGTCCCGGAGAGGGTGCCGCTCCGAGCCCGGTCGCAGGGCGTCCATCAGACGCCGTCCCGGGGCACGCTGCGCTCCCAGCGCCGCGCGAAGACACGCTGCCCACCTTCCCGGGCTTCCACCTCCCCTTCGAGCAGAAATGCCTCCACCGTGGCTCGCAGCCGGGTTCGCGTCTCGACGCGGGTCTCCCAGCTGCCGCGGCTCATCACGCTGACGTGGCGGATCTCGCTCGCCGCCGAGAGCGGGTCGTCGTCGCGGATCCGGTGCTCCTCCACGATCGAGTGCCCGAGCGTGAGACCGATCGGCTCGATGCGGGTCAGGGCGGGCTCCCCCGACGGCGCCACGTCGGTCGCCGTGGTGTAGACCGTCTCGCCGCTCACGAGGTCGCGCCGCAGGGTCCGTCGCGTCCCGCCCGGGTGGATGTCCGTCTCCTCCGGGGGCGGCGCGGCCTCGGCGGGCTCGAAGCGGCGCAGGCGCCCGTCCTCCGCCCGGGGAGGCCGCACCGGAAGCAGCAGACAGCTCGTGCCGGTGTGGAGGCGCAGGGCCACGGCAGCAGCAGCCGGCCAGGCGATCGGCCAGTAGCTCGTCGATATCGCGATCCTGAGCCGGTGACCGGCCGGGAAGGCGTGTGCGGCGTCGTTGAGGACCAGGCGCAGGGCGTAGCGCCGACCCGGCTCCAGGGGGATCGGCCTCTCGTGCCCGCTCCGGTGGGTCAGGTTGAGCAGGCCGTAGCTGACGCGGCTCGAGGCGCCCCCGGGAGCGACGTCGTTGAGGCGCGCGCAAACGAGAGCCTGCTCCCCTGCCGCGCTCAGCTCCAGCTCCAGCTCGGGAGCGCCGAGGATCTCGAGTGGCTCGGCCAGCGGCTCCGAGTCGAAGCAGAGCGAGCGCCCGTCGTCCTCGCGCTGGTCCAGGGGCAGCTCGCCCGCGACGCCGAACCCGCACCACGCACCCCCGGCCACGCCCACCGTCTGCGGAGAGAGCACCTCGACGGTCCCCCCGGACCCCGGAGACCTCGCGAGACCGCCCCCGGCCAGCCAGAAGCGCCGGGGGACGATCCGGGGCGAGGGCCAGCTCTCCTCCGCAACCCAGCGCCCGGGCCGGTGCGCGTAGGAAGGGCAGGGCGCAACGCTCTCCTGCATCCAGACGCGGTAGCCCGGCTCGCTGCTCCACCCGGTGTCGATCCCCTTCAGCCAGTGGTCCCACCAGCGGAGCGCCTCCTGGAGGAACCCGATCGCCGGCCCCGGGATCCCCTGGTGCGGGTAGACGTGGGCCCAGGGTCCCACCAGGCCATGGCGCGGCACCTGGAGACCGGCCAGGAGCCGGGGGACCGCGTTCGTGTAGCCGTCCGCCCATCCCCCGACGACGAAGACCGGACACGCGATGGCGCCGAAGTCCTCGCACACCGATCCCTGCTTCCAGTAGTCGTCGCGCCGCTGGTGCCCGAGCCAGGTCTCGACGAAGAAGGGCCCCCGCTCCAGGCGATCCAGCCAGACCTCGCGCCAGCGCTCCCCGACCAGCTCCGGATCCGGAGGCTTCGCGTTCAGGGTCTGGAGCACCGACCCCCACAGCAGGTTCTCCAGCAACAGCGCGCCGCCCATGTAGTGAGCATCGTCGGCGTAGCGGTCGTCCGTCGAGCAGACCGTGATCACCGCCCTGAGCTCCGGGGGACGGCGCGCCGCGACCTGGAGCGCGTTGAAGCCTCCCCAGCTCTTCCCCATCATCCCCACGGCGCCGTCGCACCACGGCTGCGAGGCGACCCAGCGGATCGCGGCGACCCCGTCCTCCTGCTCCTGCGGCAGGTACTCGTCCCGCAGCAGCCCGTCGGACTCCCCGGAGCCGCGCAGGTCGACGCGGAGCGCGGCGTAGCCGTGGCCGGCGAAGTAGCGGTGCATCGGCTCGTCCCGGGCCCGGGTCCCCGCCCGCTTGCGGTACGGGATGTACTCGAGGATCGCAGGGACCGGCCGCCGCTCGGCGTCTGCGGGCAGCCATAGCCGCGCCGCGAGCCGACATCCGTCCGGGAGAGGAATCCAGAGGTGCTCGACCTCTCGGACCTCGCGGGGGAACGAGTCGACGATCCTCATGCTGGCACTCGGGGCGGGCAGCGTATCATCGAAGCCTTGGCCAGGAAGATCCTGATCGTGTTCCCCACGGTGTGGGACCGCCGGCAGCTCGAAGCGTGCCGGGACACCTGGCGCAACCGCTATCAGGTCGAGCTCGCCGAGCCGAGCGACGCCGACTGCCCGGCCGACCTGGACGTCCTCGGTTACATCGACGAGCTGGTCGCGCGCTACGCGGGGCGCATCCACGGCGTCATGAGCTCGAGCGACTACCCCGGGGCCACCGTCGCGGGGGCGTTGGCGACGCGCCTCGGCCTGCCCGGCTGCCCCCCCGCGACGGTGATCCGCTGCTCGCACAAGTACTACTCCAGGCTCGCCCAGAGGGAGGCGGTCCCCGAGGCGACCGCGGCGTTCGAGCTCCTGGATCCCAGGGAGCCCGGCGCGGGCGACCCGGCGCTCGCCTTTCCCTGCTTCGTCAAGCCCGTCAAGGGGGCGTTCTCGATCCTGTCCGAGCGGATCGAGAGCCCGGAGGAGCTGCGGGCCTTCCTGGCCCGGCGGGCCGTCGCGGACTTCGTCGGCGAGTACATGGGCGTCTTCAACCGCCTCGTGGCGGGGCTCACCGACTTCGAGGTGAACGGCAGCTGGTTTCTGGCCGAGGAGCTCCTTCACGGGACCCAGGTCACGGTGGAGGGGTGGGTCCGGGACGGCGAGGTCGGGATCCTGGGGTTCGTGGACTCGATCCTCCATCCCGGCCGGCCCTGCTTCGCGCGTTTCGACTACCCCTCCGCGCTGCGTCCCGAGATCCTGGAGACCATGGCCGACGTGGCCCGTCGCGTCGCGGTGCACCTCGGCCTGTCGGACACCCTCTTCAACATCGAGATGATCTACGAGGCCGCCACCGATCGGGTGCGGATCGTGGAGATCAACCCACGGATGTGCGGCCAGTTCGCGGACCTCTACGAGAAGGTCGACGGCGTCAACGGCTACCAGCTCGCCCTGGCCCTCGCCACCGGCGACCCGCTCCCCGAGCCCGCACCCAGGCGGCCCCGGACGGCCCTGGCGACGAGCTTCCCGCTCAGGGTGTTCACACCCTCCCGGGTCCTGGCGGCGCCCGACGCCGCGACCGTGGAGCGAGCCGAGGCGTCGATCCCGGGTGCCCTGGTCTGGAGCGAGTGCTCCGAGGGCGAGAACCTCGAGCGTTTCGAGGACGAGGACGGCCACTCCAGCCGCTACTGCGTCGTGAACCTGGGTGGACCCACGCGCCGGGAGCTGCTGGCGCGGTTGGATCGGATCGAGAGCGCGCTCGGCTTTCGGTTCGAGCCTCTCGCGGGTCGCGGGCAGGAAGCCTCGCGACCGCGTTGACAGCCGCGGGGCCGGTCGCTATCGTCGTCGAAACCCTTTCTCGCTTGCGGGCGGAAGCGTCTCTGCCGCCCGATCGGAGCCACTCAGGAGGGCCGCCACGGCGCGCGAACGACGCCCAGCCCGGCACGCACCGTCCAGAGTCGTCGTCGAGAACGTGCGCCCTCGGATCGACGGCGGGCGCTTTTCGATCAAGCGCGTCGTGGGCGAGAGCCTCACCGTCACCGCCGACGTCTTCGCCGACGGTCACGAGGCGATCGGGGTCGTCCTGAAGCATCGCTGCGGTGGGGACGCCCACTGGACCGAGATACCCATGGCCTTCGAGGGTAACGACTCCTGGCGCGCTTCATTCCACATCGCGCGACCCGAGCGCCACCTCTACCGCGTGGAGGCGTGGGTCGATCACTTCGAGACCTGGCGGCGCGGCGTGGAGAAGAAGGCCGCGGTGGGGAAGGCCGAGCCGATCGACTTCCGGGTCGGCGCCGAGCTGGCGCGAAAGGCCGCCGGCCGGGCCGGGGGTGCGGACGCCCGGGAGCTGCGGGAGCACGCCGAAGCCCTCGAGGAGGCCGCGCGGGGACGTGTCTCCGAGGCAGTCATCCGCGCCCTCGAGCCGCGGCTCCGCAGCCTCGCTCGGCGACACGCGGATCGGGCGGGTGCGGCGTCCAGCGACCCCGACCTCGCCGTCGTCGTCGACCGCAACCGGGCCCGCTTCGGCACCTGGTACGAGCTCTTCCCGCGCTCGTGCACCAAGGACCCGAACCGCCACGGACGGCTCGACGATGTGATCGGGAGGCTCGCCTACGTCTCCGAGATGGGATTCGACGTCCTCTACCTGCCCCCTATCCACCCGATCGGCCGGGTGCACCGCAAGGGCCGGAACAACAGCCCCGCCTCGGCGCCGGGGGACGTGGGCAGCCCCTGGGCGATCGGCTCCGGGGAGGGTGGGCACGACGCGATCCACCCCGAGCTGGGGACCCTCGACGATTTCGGGCGGCTGGTCGAGGCGGCCCACCAGCGGGGGATCGAGATCGCCATGGACCTGGCGCTCCAGTGCGCCCCGGACCACCCCTGGGTGACCGAGCACCCGGAGTGGTTCCGGCGGCGGCCCGACGGATCCGTGCAGTACGCCGAGAACCCGCCGAAGAGGTACGAGGACATCTACCCCCTGGATTTCGAGGGCGAGGGCTGGCGCGAGCTGTGGGACGAGGTGCTCCGGGTCGTGCTCCACTGGGTCGGAGCGGGAGTGCGGATCTTCCGCGTGGACAACCCCCACACGAAGCCCTTCCGGCTCTGGGAGTGGCTGATCGCCGAGGTGAAGCGGGACCACCCCGACGTGCTGTTCCTCGCGGAAGCCTTCACGCGACCGAAGGTCATGCAGCAGCTCGCAAAGCTCGGCTTCACCCAGTCCTACACCTACTTCACCTGGCGCAACTCGAAGGCCGAGCTGACCGAGTACCTCCTGGAGCTCACCCGCAGCGACCTCAAGGAGTACTTCCGCCCGAACTTCTGGCCCAACACCCCCGACATCCTCCCCGAGCCGCTCCAGGTGGGAGGCGCCCCGGCCTTCAAGGCGCGGCTCGTGCTCGCCGGCACCCTCGCCGCCAGCTACGGCCTCTACGGGCCCGCCTTCGAGCTCGCCGAGTCCGGGCCCCGAGAGCCGGGGAGCGAGGAGTACCTCGACTCGGAGAAGTACGAGGTCCGCGCCTGGGACCTGGATCGGGCCGACAGCCTGCGGCCGTTCATCGCAAGGCTCAACCGGATCCGCCGCGAGAACCCCGCCCTGCAGTGGAACGACACGCTGCGCTTCCACCAGGTCGACAACGAGCAGCTCATCGCATACAGCAAGACGGCCCCGGACGGGAAGAGCGGCGTGCTGGTGGTGGTCAACCTGGACCCGCACCACCGCCACACCGGCTGGCTCGAGGTCGACCTCGAGACCCTGGGTGTGGATCCCGACCAGGGCTTCCAGGTGCACGATCTCCTGACCGACGCCCGCTTCTTCTGGAGCGGCCCCCGCAACTTCGTGGACCTGGATCCCCAGGCGTGTCCCGCACACGTCTTCCGCGTGCGCCGCCGCACCCGCAGCGAGCGCGACTTCGACTACTTCCTGTGAGAAAGAAGCGCCGCAGCGACGCGGAGCCCGAGGGCGCCCTCGCGGACGATCCGCTCTGGTATCAGGACGCGATCATCTACCAGCTCCACGTACGCTCTTTCTGCGACAGCAACGGGGACGGAATCGGCGACCTGAGGGGGCTCGCCGGGAAGCTCGACTACGTCCGGGACCTCGGCGTGACCGCGATCTGGCTGCTCCCCTTCTACCCCTCCCCGCTCAAGGACGACGGCTACGACATCGCGGACTACACGAGCGTCAACCCGAGCTACGGGACGCTGGGCGACTTCAAGCAGCTGCTCCGGGAAGCGCACCGGCGCGGCCTCCGGGTGATCACGGAGCTGGTCGTGAACCACACCTCCGACCAGCATCCCTGGTTCCAGCGGGCCCGTCGATCCCCCCCGGGGAGCTCGCATCGGGACTTCTACGTCTGGAGCGATTCCCCGGAGCGCTACAAGGAAGCCAGGATCATCTTCAAGGACTTCGAGGGCTCCAACTGGAGCTGGGACCCGGTGGCCGGAGCCTACTTCTGGCACCGCTTCTACTCCCACCAACCCGACCTCAACTACGACAACCCCGCGGTGATGCGCGCCGTCCAGAAGGTGATGGACTTCTGGTTCGGGATGGGCGTGGACGGCCTGCGGCTCGACGCCGTCCCCTACCTCTTCGAGCGGGAGGGGACGAGCTGCGAGAACCTCCCCGAGACCCACGGGGCGCTCCGCGAGCTGCGCCGCCACGTGGACGCGAACCACCGGAACCGCATGCTCCTGGCCGAGGCCAACCAGTGGCCCGAGGACGCCGTGGCCTACTTCGGGAACGGCGACGAGTGCCACATGGCGTTCCACTTTCCGCTGATGCCCCGGATGTTCATGGCGCTGCGGATGGAGGACCGCTACCCGATCATCGACATCCTGGACCAGACGCCCCGGATCCCGGAGGGGGCCCAGTGGGCGATCTTCCTGCGCAACCACGACGAGCTGACGCTGGAGATGGTCACCGACGAGGAGCGGGACTACATGTACCGGGTCTACGCCGCCGACCCCCAGGCCCGGATCAACCTGGGCATAAGGCGCCGCCTGGCCGCCCTGCTCGGGAACGACCGGCGCCGGATCGAGCTGATGATGGGGCTGCTCTGCGCCCTGCCCGGGACCCCGGTCCTCTACTACGGCGACGAGATCGGGATGGGGGACAACATCTACCTGGGCGACCGCAACGGCGTGCGCACCCCGATGCAGTGGAACGCCGACCGCAACGCCGGGTTCTCCGAGGCCAACCCCCAACGCCTGTTCCTGCCGCCCATCATCGACCCGCTCTTCTCGTACGAGTCGATCAACGTCGAGACCGAGCTGGGCAACCCGAGCTCGCTGCTGTGGTGGGTGAAGCGCCTCGTCGCGCTGCGCCGCCGCTTCAAGGCCTTCGGCCGCGGGGAGATCGAGTTCCTCTACCCGTCCAACCGCAGGGTGCTCGCGTTCCTCAGGCGCTACGACTCCGAGCCGGTCCTCGTGGTCGCGAACCTCTCCCGCCACTGCGAGTTCGTGGAGCTGGACCTCGGAGAGTTCCGGGACATGGTCCCGGTGGAGATCTTCGGCCACAACGACTTTCCGGCCATCGGGGAGCTCCCCTACCTGCTCACCCTCGCGCCCTACTCCTTCTACTGGTTCGCGCTCAAGACCCGGACCGCCGCCGAGATCGACGACGCGGCCCCTCACGTGGAGCCACCCCGGCTCGCAGTTCGGGGGGGGTGGGAGGCGGTGCTCCGAGGCCGGGCCCGCGCGGCGCTCAACGACAGCCTCCCGGGCTACCTGCTGGACCGCCGCTGGTTCGGAGGTAAGGCGCGACGGGTCAGGAGCGCCGAGGTCGCGGACGCGTTGGCCGTGCCTCTGGACGGCGGCTCAGCGCGGATCGCCGTGGTCCGGGTCCAGTACGCCGAGGGCGACCCCGAGACCTACGCCCTGCCGCTGGCGTACGCCGCGGGGGCGGCCGCCGAGCCGATCCGGACCTGGCATCCCCACGAGATCGTGGCGGAGCTCTCCGTGGACGGCCAGCCCGGCGTGCTCTACGGCGCCCTCTCCGATGCGAGGGTGGGACGCGCCCTCCTCGAGGCCATCGGCCGGCGCCGCGTGCTGAAGGGCGAGCTGGGCCAGCTGCGGGGGACCCCTACCAGGGCCTTCCGTTCCGCCTGCGGCGGACCCGGGACGACCCTCGAGCCGCACCCCATCCGCACCGAGCAGAGCAACACCTCGGTCGTGTTCGGGGACCGCGTGATCCTGAAGCTGTTCCGCAAGCTCGACGAGGGGGTCAACCCCGAGCTCGAGATCGGCTCGTTCCTCGCCGAGCGCGCGGGCTTCCACGGCACGGCGGCGGTGGCCGGCTCCCTGGACTACGACGCCGGCAGCCGCGGTCCGATCACGCTCGCCGTGCTGCAGGCCATGGTGCCGAACGAGGGCAGCGCTTGGGAGTACGCCCTGGACGCCGTCGGGCGCTACTTCGACCTCGTGATCTCCCAGGGGCTCGCCGCCGAGCCGGCTCCGGCGGCCGGGGGCGACATCGTGGAGCTCGCGGAGTCGGAGCTCCCCGGCAGGGCGGCCGAGCTCGTGGGTCACTTCCTCGAAGCCGCGCGCCTCCTCGGCACGCGCACCGCCGAGCTCCACCGCGCCCTCGCCTCCCGGGACGACGACCCGGCCTTCAGCCCCGAGCCCTTCACGCCCTTCTACCAGCGCGGCCTGTACCAGTCGATGCGCAACCTGACCATCGCGAGCTTCCAGCTGCTGCGCAAGGCCGCACGGGACCTCTCCCCGGAGGTGCGCGAGGACGCAGACGCCGTGCTGAGCCGACAGAACGACGTCCTCGCGCGCTTCCGCACGATCCTCGGCCGCCGCATTGCCGCGCTCCGGACCCGGATCCACGGCGACTACCACCTGGGGCAGGTGCTGTGGACGGGTCGGGACTTCGTGATCATCGACTTCGAGGGAGAGCCGGCGCTGCCGATCTCGGCCCGCCGCATCAAGCGATCTCCGCTCCGGGACGTCGCCGGCATGGTGCGCTCGTTCCACTACGCCGCCCACCACGGGCTGAGCGATCTCCTCGCCCGGGGCAGCCTCCGCGCCGAGGACGCGGGCCCCGTCGCCTCCTGGGCGCACTACTGGTACTCCTGGGCGGCCGGCAGCTTCCTGCGGGCGTACCTGAGGACGGCCGGAGAGGGCTCCTACCTTCCGGGGGACCGCGACGAGGTCCGGGACCTCCTCGCCGTCTACGTCCTCGAGAAGGCGGTGTACGAGCTGAGCTACGAGCTCAACAACCGGCCGCAGTGGGTCGGCCTGCCCTTGCGGGGCATCGCCCGCCTGCTGGACGGAGACGAGTGAGGGCAGCGGGAACCGAGGAGGTGCGATGAGCGACGGAACGACCGGTGCTCCGCGGGATGGCTCCGTGGTGTACGGCGCAGGGCTGCTGGGCGATCACGACCTCCACCTGTTCAACGAAGGCAACCACTACCGGCTCTACCGCCGCCTGGGCTCCCATCTGGGCGAGGTGGCAGGACGCGAGGGAACCCATTTCGCCGTCTGGGCCCCGAATGCGGGCAGCGTCTCGGTCATGGGTCAGTTCAACGGATGGGACAAGTCGAGCCACCCGCTCCGGGCCCGTGGCAGCTCGGGCATCTGGGAGGGCTTCGTCCCGGGGGTGGCGACGGGGACGCACTACAAATACCACGTGGTCTCCCGCCTCGGCGGGTACCGGGTGGACAAGGCCGATCCCTTCGGCTTCCACCACGAGACGCCACCGGAGACGGGATCCGTGGTCTGGCCCCTCGACTACGAGTGGGGAGACGCCGAGTGGATGGCCTCCCGGGGGGCCAAGGCCGCGCTCTCGAGCCCGATGGCGATCTACGAGGTCCACCTGGGATCGTGGATGCGGAAGCCGGAGGACCGGAACCGCTCGCTCAGCTACCGGGAGATCGCACCGCTGCTCGCCGACTACGTCGAGAAGCTCGGCTTCACGCACGTGGAGCTGATGCCCGTGATGGAGCACCCGTTCTTCGGGTCCTGGGGCTACCAGCTCACGGGCTACTTCGCCCCCACCAGCCGCTACGGCACGCCCCAGGACTTCATGTACCTGGTGGACACGCTCCACCAGCGCGGGCTCGGCGTGATCCTCGACTGGGTGCCGTCCCACTTCCCCAACGACGAGCACGGCCTGGCCTACTTCGACGGCTCCAACCTGTTCGAGCACGAGGACCCGAAGCAGGGATTCCATCCGGACTGGAAGAGCGCCATCTTCAACTACGGCCGGCACGAGGTGCGC
>Ga0299906_10001082_pt1 | contig 23684 bp, 21 predicted proteins | sample RVTome_14_FD_200259 | JGI IMG/M metagenome (GOLD analysis project Ga0299906, IMG submission 200259) | Soil microbial communities from uranium-contaminated site in the Upper Colorado River Basin, Wyoming, United States - RVT145D125 (version 2) ...
AGGGCCTGGCCAGCCCCGAGATACTCACGCTTGCTCGTCACGTACCAGGTCATGCGGGTGATGTGCTCGGGCCTCGCGCCGCCCGCGGCGAGTACCGCGACGATGTTCTTCAGGGCCTGGCGGACCTGGCCGACGAAATCGTCGGTCTGGAACTTGCACTGCTCGTCCCAGCCGACCTGCCCGGCGACGTAGATCTGCCGCCCGCGGGCGGCGACGCCGTTGGAGTAGCCGCGCGGCTGCGGCCAGCCGGGCGGGTGCAGGATTTCCATCGGGAGGGGATTTTCAGAAGTCGAGTTTTCGCCGATTATGCGCCAGGCAGGCCGATTCATCAGCGGCCCCGAGCTGACCGGAGGAGACCCCATGAGCACGCGCTTCAGCATCTTCACGGCCGCCGCCGCGGCGCTCGCGATCGTCGCCGGATGTGCCACGACGGAGACGAAGAGCACCGTGCAGCGGATGTACGTGATCCCCTGCGGCGAGAACCGCACGACCGACGTCTCGCTGTGGTCGCCGGGGGTCAACGTCGGCAAGCCCATGGAGTTCAGCAACAACTGCTATCTCATCCGGCACGCCCAGGGCTGGATGCTGTGGGACACCGGCAACTCGGACGCGCTCGCGGCGCGCCCGGACGGCCTCACCGTGCTCGGCGGCCGGCTCAACATCCGCATGCCGAAGACGCTGGCCACGCAGCTCAAGGAGATCGGCGTCGAACCGGCGGACGTCAAGGTGCTCGCGATGTCGCACATGCACGCCGACCACTGCGGCAACGCCAACTACTTCACCGCCGCCACGCTCTACATCCAGGAGGTCGAGTACGACGCCGCGTTCGGCCCGGAGCCGCAGAAATTCGGCTTCGTGCCAGCCAACTACGAGAAGCTGCGGTCGAGCAAGGTGGTCAAGCTGAACGGCGACCACGACGTGTTCGGGGACGGGTCGGTCGTCATCAAGTCTGCGCCCGGGCATACGCCCGGTCACCAGGTGCTGGTGGTGCGGCTGCCGAAGACGGGCGCGGTGCTCCTCTCCGGGGACATGGTCCACTTCCAGGAGAACTGGGCCAACCGGCGGGTCCCGGGGATGAACTTCAACCGCGACCAGAGCACCGTCACGATGGAGCGAATCGCGGCGTTCATGACCGCGAACAAGGTCGAGCTCTGGATCAACCACGACAAGGCGCAGAGCGACCGCCTCCCGAAGGCGCCGAAGTACGTGGAGTAGGTCAGGGACGCGTCAGGGTCAGTACGCCTCGCGCCAGAGGTCGAGCGCCTGCTGTACCGGCCGGTCGGAGAAGCTGAAGATCACCGCGTCTTCGTCGGCCTCGAGCCGGTAGGGCATCCACGACGGGCAGACGAACACGTCCTTCGGACCGAATACGAGGGTCTGACCGTCGATGCGGCAGCGACCCTTGCCTTCGACGACGGCGTAGGCGGTGGAATCGGTCGCGCGATACTCCTTCCCTTTGTAGCCCTTCGGCAGGAGCTGCATGAAGGTGCCGATGGTCGGCATCGCCCAGTCGCCGGTGACCGGGTTCGTGTACTGCAGCTTGTAGCCCCAGCACGGGTGCGCTGCCTTGCTCGAGCGCATCGTCTCCAGCGCCTCGCGGGTGCGCGCGTAGGGGTACCAGAACAAGGGCGAAGTCCGCGAGCGCGGCTTGTGCTCGACGGGCTTCATCGTGTTGCCGAACAGGGCGAAGGTCTCGCCTTCGCTGCGCGACGTGACCTGGCTCTCCCCGGGAAACTTCTCCATGAACTGCGCGTCGAGCAGCTCGACGATCGGCACGTCGAGGCCGTCCAGCCAGACCATCGGCTCCTTGGACGGGTTCCCGTGGTCGTGGAACGTCCACGACGGGGTGATGACGAAGTCCCCGACGTTCATGGTGACCTTCTCGCCGTCCACCGCGGTGTAGGCGCCGCCGCCGTAGAGAATGAAGCGCAGCGCCGACTGCGAGTGACGGTGCGCCGGCGCGACCTCGCCCGGCAGGATGAGCTGCAACCCGGCGTACAGGCTGTGGGTGATCCGCGACTGCCCGCGCAGGCCCGGGTTCTCGAGCACGAGCACGCGGCGCTCCGCCTCCTTCGCAGTGATGAGCGTGCCCGCCTCCTGGATCCAGGGCCACACCGTGTCCCACTTCCAGAGGTACGGCTTGCACGGCGTGTTGGGCGTCGGCGTGATGATTCCGTGCAGCACCTCCCACAGGGGCGTGCAGTTGGCCTTGTCGATCTTCTCGTAGAAGGCCTTGCGCGCGGCGGCGAGGCTGGGCTGCGGGACGGCGGACATCGGGAGCTCCTCGAACGTTGGTCGCCCCCCTCGACGGGGGGCAAGGGACATCGATATTTTCCGCCTTGCCGCGGCGCGGATCAATGTCGAGCTGGCGTCCGCGTGACGCCGCCGGGAAGCGGCGGGGATTGTCCCTATAATGAAGGCAGCAGCCGTTGAGCGGGGGATAGCGCATGGGCGAGCAGAGCGAACGTACCGGCCGGATCAAGGACGTCGGTCGCGCGGCCGGCGCGATGGTGGTAGGCGTCGCCGCCGTGGACGCGTTCAACGAGTTCGTCCCTGAAGGCCACCGCCCGGGGGATCTGCTGCCGGGGGCGCGGAGCGTGGTCGTCGCGGGAAACCTCGGCCCGACGGCGGGTGCCTGGCGCTGCCCCGATCACCGCGTGATGGAGATCAACGGCTACGACTTTCGCGAGAACGTCGCCATTCACGTCATGAGCGACTTCATCGAGCGCGAGTACGGCTATCAGGCGATTCAGGCAGCGTCGCTGCCCACCGCCGGCCACCAGGCGCCGATGTCGATGATGCTCGCCGCGGTGCTCGCCGGGCTCGGCACGCGCTCGCTCGCCGCCAACATCATCCTGCATCCCGAGTACGGGATGCTGTACTACGCAGCGCTGCTCACCACGCTGCCGCTCGATGCCGACCACGTGCTCGAAAAGGACGTGTGTCCGGCGCCGCCCTGCGTCCAGATGTACCGGAAGCTCGGCACCACGCCGTGCCTCGCGTCCTGCCCGAAGGATGAGGGCGGCTGCCTCGCCGGCGAGATCGGGCCCGACGGCCGGATCGCCTATTCCTACTACGACCGGGAGCGCTGCACCGCGCGCTCGCAGAACTTCGGCATCAGCGGGCTGCAGAAGAGTCTGCTCGACATCATCAACGAAGAGGACCCCGAACGGCGCCACACGATGATTCACGGAGACTTCTTCACGCAGTCGGTGTCGTCGGCCTGCTTCTACAAGGAGAGCGTCGCCCAATGCTTCGAATGCATGCGGGTCTGTCCGGTGGGCAGGGCCTACAAGCGGCTATCGTGAGCGTGCGCGCATGACGACCGAGAGCCCGAAGGTCCGCAACCGCCGCGACGAGATGCTCGACCCGGCTGCGGCGAAGGACGAGCTGCGCAAGGAAGCGCTGCGTGGCGGCGCGGTCGTGTGCGGCGTCGCCGACGCCGCGGCCTTTACCGCCGCGCCCGAGGGCCACCGGCCGGGCGACCTCCTGCCGCGTGCGCGCACCGTGGTGGTGCTGGGCGGCAGCGCGCCGCGCGCGGGCGACTGGCGCAGCCCGCTCCACGAGCACCAGGAGTCGATGGGCACGAGCGAGCGCATCAACTCGCTCGGCCTCAAGATCGCGAAGCTGATCGAGGATCGGCTCGGCTTCTACGCGCTGTTCGTGCCGCCGGGGATCAACAAGGGCAACCGGCCGTTCCTGTCCGTCCAGTACGCCGCGGAGCTGGCCGGCTGCGGCTCCCCCAGCCTTGCCGGTCCGCTGCTCCACAAGCAGTACGGCATGCTGTATTACGCGGCGATCGTCACCACGTTCCCCTTCCCGGTCGACGGGCCCTCGACCGAGCAGGTCTGCCCGGCGCCCAGCTGCGTGGACATGTGGCAGCGCGAGGGCACCACCCCGTGCCTGCGCGTGTGCCCGGTCGACAACGGGGGCTGCCTCGGGGGCGAGATCGTCGAGGGCGGTTTCCGCAACCGCCGCTACGACTCGGCGCGGTGCACCGCCCGCGTGTACACGCACTGGATCCCCGGGTTCCAGAAGTCGCTCGAGGCGGCGCTCGAGGAGAAGGACCCCGAGCGGCGCAAGATGATCCTGTACGGCAGCTTCTTCACGCGCACGCTGTGGGCGATGACCTACTCGGCGCAGAGCCAGGCGCAGTGCTACGAGTGCATCCGCGTCTGCCCGGTCGGGACCGAACGCAGCAAGCTTTGAAATCGAGGAGGCGCGAGATGAGCGGATTCTTCTTCGTCGAACCGGAGCTCTACCGCCGCTACAAGGACCAGGTGCTCGAGCTCTCGAACTCGGTGCAGATCAACGTCCAGGAGCACCTGCCGCGCGAGCACCGGCGGCGCGGCCTTTCCGACCGGGAGATCGCCGAGCGCCTCGGTCTCGACGAGCAGGTGGTGCGAGAGATTCGCGTCGTCGCCGAGCGCGACCGCTACGGCATCGACGAATGGCAGAAGGCCATCGAGTTCAAGGACCGCGCCTGCCGCGCCTACGCCAAGGACGGGGCTTCCTACGTGTTCGAGGGCCGCCCCCGCAAGCGCTGAGCGGTGAATCTGTAGCTCGCGTCACGCCATCGCGCGCGTGCCCAGATAGGCCTCGATCACCCGCGGATCGGCGAGCACCTCCTGCGGTCGACCCGCGGCGAGCGGCAGGCCGTAATTGAGAACCAGGATACGGTCGGCGAGGTCGGCGACCATCTGCATGTCGTGCTCGACCCAGACCATGGCGATGCCCAGCTCGTGCTTGATGCGCAGGATGTAGCGCGCCAGGTCCTCGCGCTCCTCCCGATTGAGCCCCGCGGAGGGCTCGTCGAGCAGCAGGGCGCGCGGCTGCATCGCGAGCGCGCGCGCGAATCCGACGGTCTTCTGCACGCCGAAGGGCAACGCGTCGACCTGCGCATGGCGGTAGCGCTCCAGCTCGACGAACTCGAGCACCTCCTCCACCGCGCGTCGGTGCTCGACCTCGGCCGCGCGCACCCGGGGAAGGAACAGGCACTCGGCGAGCGGCCCGGTCGGGATGCGCGCATGGCGCGCGACCAGCAGGTTCTCCAGCACGCTCATGTGGGGGAAGAGCTCGCCGTGCTGGAAGGTACGCGCGACGCCCAGCTGCGCGATGCGGTGCGGTTTCTCGCGCGTGATATCGCGCGCATCGAACGCGATCCTGCCGGTGCTTGCGCGGTAGATGCCGCAGACGCAGTTCAGGACCGAGGTCTTGCCGGCACCGTTCGGGCCGATCAGCGCGAACAGCTCGCCGGGCCGCGCCTCGAACGACACGCCGTCCAGCACCCGCAGCCCGCCGAAGGCGAGCGATACGGCCTCGACGCGCAACGTGGGGCCGTCACCCATACCAGCGCCGGCTCCTGCGGTACTGCTTGACCTCGCGGTAGCTGCGGCGGCGCTCGCCACCGCCGCCGAGATAGAACTCGCGGATGTCCTCGTGGCTGCGCAGCCGGTCGGGCGTGCCGTCGAGGACGATGCTGCCGTTCTCGATTACGTAGCCGTAGTCGGCCATGTCGAGCGCGACCTGGGCGTTCTGTTCGACGAGCAGGATGGTGGTGCCCGTCCCGCGGATCGCCTGGAGGCGGCGCATCAACTCGTCGATCACGAGCGGCGCGAGACCCTGCGAGAGCTCGTCGACGAGCAGCAGCTCCGGGCCGCAGGCGAGCGCGGAGCCGATCGCAAGCATCTGCCGCTCGCCGCCCGAGAGGTAGCCGGCCTCGCGGCCGCGCACGCGAGCGAGCGCCGGGAAGAGCTCGTACACCGACTCCGTCAGGCGCCTGCGGTCGGCGCCCGCACGCGGCACGACCGCCTCGAGGTTCTCGGCGACGGTCAGATTCTCGAACACCTTGCTGCGCTCGGGCACCAGCACGATGCCGAGGGCGGTCACGCGATCGGGCCGCAGGTTCTCGATGCGCTCTCCCCGGTACCGGACCGAGCCTTCGGTGACGCGCGCGTCGTCCAGGCCGATGAACCCGGAGATCGCCCGCAGCAGGGTGGTCTTCCCGGCGCCGTTGGTGCCGAGGACCGCGACGATCGAGCCTTTCGGCACCTCGATCGACACGCCCTGCACCGCGGTGATCACGCGATGATAGGCGACCTCCAGCTGTTCCAGTTTGAGCAGCGGCGCGTTCATTTCGCTCCGGCGAGCGGTTTCTGCTTGAACGGCCAGAGCAACAGCCAGTTCTGCGTGCGGCGCCAGATGCCGACCAGGCCCTGCGGCTCGAACACCAGGAACAGGATCATGAGCAGGCCGAACGCCGCATGGTTCACCGCGAAGACGACCGAGGCGAGCCGCTCGGCCAGTCCAAGCCCCTCCATCGCGCCTTCGATGACGAACGGGAACAGCACCACGAACGCAGCGCCGAGGAGCGCGCCGAGCACCGATCCCAGACCCCCGATGATCACCATGGCGACGTACTGGATGGTGAGAAAGAGCGAGAACGCCTCGGCGGAGACGAAGCCGCGATAGTAGGCGAACAGGCAGCCGGCGACCGCGGTGAGCGTGGACGAGACGACGAAGGCGGAGAGCTTGGCGCGGGGCACGCTGATGCCGAGTGCCTCGGCCACCGCCTCGCGACCGTGGATCGCGCGCCACGCGCGTCCGGTCCGCGAGCGCACCAGGTTGACGCCGACGAGCACCGTCGCCGCCGCGGCCGCGAGCAGCACGAAGTACCACGCGCGCGGGTCGTTCAGCACCCAGCCGCCGAGCTGCGGCGGGTCGATCACGATGCCGGTGGAGAAGCCCCGCTTGGTCTCGTACTCGTTGCCGGCATAAATGACGATGAAATGCAGCGCGAGCGTCGACACTGCGAGGTACAGGCCGCGCAGCCGCAGGCTCGGCAGGCCGAAGATGACGCCGAGCGCCGCGCCGACGCCCGCCGCGGCGGGCAGCGTCACCCAGAACTGCGCTCCGGTCTCCTTGAAGAGGATTCCGGCCGTGAACGCGCCTGCCGCGAGCAGTCCGGCGTGGCCGAGCGAGATCTGTCCCGCGTAGCCGGTGAGCAGCATCAGCGCCACCGCGCCCACCGCGGCGAGCAGCACCTGGTTGGCGAGCTCGAGCCCGAACGGTCCGGCGACGAAGGGGTACGCGGCGAGCGCGGCGAAGAGGGCGGCGAGCCACGCTTTCCGGGTACGGGTGTCGACGAGCGCGAGGTCGCGCTCGTAGCGGGTGCGGAAATAGCCGCTCGCCCGGGGCTGGGTCATGGGACTACCTTGCCGCTCCGCGCCAAGGGTTCGCGCTTGGGGCGGCCCGGCGCGCTCAGGACTACCTTGTCGCTCCGCGCCAAGGGTTCGCGCTTGGGGCGGCCCGGCGCGCTCAGGACTACCTTGTCGCTTCGCGCCAAGGGTTCGCGCTTGGGGCGGCCCGGCGCGCTCAGGACTACCTTGTCGCTCCGCGCCAAGGGTTCGCGCTTGGGGCGGCCCGGTGCGCTCATACGCGATCGAGCTCCTCGCGGGTGCCGAACAGCCCCCAGGGCCGGACCGCCAGCATCGCGAGCAGCACGAAGAAGGGCACCACGTCCGAGAGCAACGGGTCGACGTAATGGATGAGCAGCACCTCGGCGCCCGCGACCACCAGCGAACCGACGAGCGCCCCGACCAGGCTGTCCAGCCCGCCGACGAGAGCGGCAGGGAAGGCCTTCAGCCCGATCACCGCCATGGTGGTCTCCAAGCCCGCGTCGCAGGCGATCAGCATCCCCGCCATCCCGCCGGTGAAGGTGGCGAGGCCCCAGGTGAGCGCGTAGATGCCGTGCAAGCGGATGCCGCGCTGCGCCGCGAGCAGCGGGTTCTGGCCGGCCGCGCGCATGCGGATGCCCCACCGCGACGCGCGCAGGAACGCGAACAGCGCCGCGTAGACGGCGGCGGTCGCGACGACCAGCGCCAAGCCGGCGGCGGAAACGCGCGCCGATGACCCGATCGCGATCGACGCGTTGCTCCAGCCCAGCTCCGGGAGCGGGTATCGCGTCTGGGTACCAAAGAAAAGCACCATCGCGCCGCGCAGCAGGATGCCGAGCGCGATGGTCGCGAGCACCGCGGCGAGCACCGACTCCCCGGTCATGCGCCACATCAGCACGAGGTACACGAGCACGCCGACGAGGATCGCGAGCGCGGCGGAGGTGCCGATCGCCGCCAGCGGATGACCGGAAAAGAGCGATGCGGTGGCGAACAGCCCGTACGCGCCGACCATCATCAGCTCGCCATGTGCGAGCGAGAGCACGCGGCTCACGCGGTAGATCAGCACGTAGCCGCAGCTGATCAGCGCGTAGATCGCCGCGAGGACGGCGATGTTGACGGCGAGTTGGATGAGGACCTTTCGGGCGAATTCCCCGCGGCACGCCGCGCCTGGAGCGGGGCGTGCCGCGAACGTGCCTGAAGCGGCCGCTAGTTCTTCTTCACCTCGACGGTTTTCCAGTCCTGCACCTGGACGATGCGCTTGGCCGCAGGATCCCAGCGCCAGACGCGGTAGTACTGGCGGGTGCGGAAGTGGTTGTCCTTGGTCCACTCGATCGGGCCGCCGCGCAGACCTTTGGTGTCGACCTTGAGTTCATTCATCGCGGCGAGGACCTTCTGCTGCGTCGGCGGCCAGCCGGTCTTCTTCAGCGCCGCTTCCAGCACCAGGCCGGAGATGAACCCCTCGATCAGGTACGACACGGGATACTTCAGGTTGGCGCGTGCCGCGACGGCGCGGATCTCGGCATGGACCGGAAGATTGTCCTCCAGGAAGGCGTTGGTGCCGAACACGTAGAAGTCGCCGTCCCGGATGCGCGCCAGCTCGTCCTCGGAGTTGAGGTGCGCGAAGGTGAGGTAGTTGCCCTTCCAGCCGAGGCGCCGCAGCGCCTCGAAGGTCCTCACCTGCGACACCCAGGGCGACCACGAGAACACCCAGTCCGGATTGGCGTCCTTCAGCTTGGTGGCGAAGGGCGTGTAGTCCGGGGTCGGCGGCGGCGTGAACTGGGTGTCGACCGGCGTCATGCCGAGCGACTTGGCGACCTTCTCGGCGTGCGCGATACCGGTCCGCGCGACCGGGATCGCCATCGCCGCGAAGCCGATCCGCACCGGCTGCTTGGCGGTGCTCCGGATGAAGGCCATCGCGGCCTCCGAATCGAGGTTCGCGCTGTACGCGGTCGAGCAGAACTGCAGCGGGTCGGCCGGCGGGAACGTCGCCTCCGGACAGACGCCCCCAGCGTAGAACAGTGGCACGCCCGCGCGCTTGGACTCGGCGACCATCGGTGCATAGGTCGAGGAAAGGCTCGTGTTGATGAGCAGCAGCACCTTCTCCTGGGCGATCAGCTTCTTCGCGTTGGCGGCCGCCCGGGACGGCTCGGTCTGGTCGTCCTGCACGATCAGCCGCACCGGCTTGCCGTTGATGCCGCCCCTGGCGTTCAGGTGCTCGAGATAGGCCTGCATCGCCTCGGCGATCGGCGCGTAGTTGCCGGCCGAGGGCCCGGTCATCCCCGCGGAAACGCCGACGACGTAGGCGTCCTGCGCGGCGCCCGGGAGCGCAACAAACAGTGCGGCAGCGGCGACGACCGCGGCCCGGGACAGGGTCTGTTTCATGGTTACCTCCTCCTTGGACGTATCCGAGTTTACCTTTCCGCGAGGACGTTGCCAGCGCCGGCGGCGACCAGGCGTTCCTCGCGGTCGTCGTACATCGATTCGACCAGGTCGGCGAAGCGCTCGAGCATGAGCGAGCGCTTCACCTTGCGCGTCGGCGTCACCGGCTCGCCGTCCTCCTCGGGATCGAGCGCCTTGGGCAGGATGCGGAACGTCTTCACCTGCTCGACGCGGGCGAGATCCCCGTTGGCGCGGGTGATCTCACCGGCGATCAGCCGTTCGACCTCCGGATGCCGCGCGAGGCTCGTGAAGCCGGTGTAGGGGACGTTGCGGCTGCGTGCCCACTCGGAGACGGTATCGAAATCGATCTCCACGAGCGCGGTGACATACTTCCTCCCGTGGCCGATCACCATCGCCTCGGCGACGTAGGGGCTCGCGCGGAGGAGGTTTTCGATGAACGACGGCGCAAGCGTCTTGCCGCCCGAGGTGACGATGAAGTCGCGCGCGCGGTCGACGAGCCGCAGCGTTCCGTGCTCCAGCTCGCCCACGTCGCCGGTGCGCAGCCAGCCCTGCGCCGTGAACAGCTCGCGGGTCGCGTCGGGCCGGTTCCAGTAACCCTCGATCATGTGCTGGCCGCGAATCAGGATCTCGTTGTCGGCGCCGAGCTCGAGCTCCCACCCGTCGGCGACCGTGCCGACGTTGCCCGGCCGCGGGAACGGGCCCTTCTGGCCGGTGATGATCGCCCCGGCTTCCTCGGTCTGGCCGTAGATCTCGCAGAGGTTCACGCCCCAGATCTGCCACAGCGCCGCGGTCGCCGGTGAGAGCGCCGCGCCGCCCGAAAGCACGAGCTCGAGCTCGTCGAGGCCGAGCTTGTTGAGCAGCGGCCGGAAGACCGCCAGCCGTGCCAGGTGGTAGCCGAGCGAAGCGCCCGCTCGCCCCTCCCAGCGCCGGCGCGCCTGGTGGCGTCCGACGCGCATCGCGGCGTCGTAGGCCGCGCGCTTGAGCGCCGAGGTGCTGGCGATGCCGACCAGGACCTGGGAGGCGAACTTCTGGAGGTAGCGCGGCACTGCGAACAGGACGGTCGGCGCCACCTCGAACAGCGTCTGCGGCAGGTCCTCGATGTCCTCGCCGAAATGCGGCACGAGCCTGGAGACCAGCGGCAGCGTGATCGCGACGTCGCGCCCGAAAAGATGGCACAGGGGCAGGAAGACCACGGTGCGGTGGCTGCGCGCGGCGAGCACCGGATAGTGCTCGACGAAGGTGCGCGCGGCGACGAGGTGCTTGCCGTGGGCGACCAGCGCGCCTTTGGGATGTCCGGTGGTGCCCGAAGTGTAGACGATGAACGCCGGCGCCGACGGGTCGAGCGCGGCGGCGAGCCGCTCGAGGTGCTCGGCGTCCGCGCCGGCGCCGAGGTCGAGCACGTCGGCGAAGCGCTTGAGCCTCGGGTCGTCGTAGGCGAACATCGCTGAGTCGTCGATCACTACGATCGAGCGCAGCCCGGGGAGCCGCCCGGCGATGGGCAGGATCTTGTCGACGTACTCCTGGTCCTCGGCGACGAAGATCGCCGCACCGCCGTCGCGCATCTGGTACTCGACCTCGGCGGCGGAGGCGGTCGGGTAGATGCCGTAGGTCACTGCACCGAGCGCCTGTGCTGCGAGGTCGCAGGCCAGCCACTCCTCGCACGGATCGCCCATGATCGCGACGCGCTCGCCCCGCGCGAGCCCGAGCTTCGCCAGCCCGGCGGCGGCGCGGCCGACGAGGGCGGCGTAGTCGCGCCAGGTGCGCTCCTGGTACAGGCCGAGACGCTTTGCGCGGTAGGCGATTCCGTCCGGCGACGCGCGCGCCCGCTCGGCGAGGAGCTGCGGCGCTGTCGTTGCGCGCAGCGCGGTCACGTCGCCGCCTCGTACGCCGCGACGAACCGGGGAGACAGCTTGCGCAGCCGCTCGCGGTCGATCCGGCCGCTGCGCTGGATGTAGCCCATCGCGAACTCGAGCGGAGGCAGGCGCATGTGCTCCGGAAAGCGCTCGTACCAGCGGCCGCTCGCGTCGGCGGCGTCGACCAGCTTCTCGAGGATGGGGCGGCGGGCGGCCTCGTAGGCGGCCAGGGCGTCGCGAACCGCCCCGGGGTGCTCGCGCAGCGCCCGGGCGAGCGCGATTGCGTCCTCCATCGCGAGCCGCGTCCCCGAGCCGATCGAGAAGTGCGCAGTGTGGAGCGCGTCGCCCACCAGCACGACGTTGCCGACCGACCAGCGCTCGTTGCGGACGATCGGGAAGTTCCGCCAGACCGACCGGTTGGAGACGAGCGGGTGACCGTCGAGGGTGGCGGCGAAGATCCGGGCGCAGCGCGCGATCGTCGCCGCCTCGTCCATGGCGCGGAAGCCGGCTCGCTCCCAGGTGGCGGCGTCGCACTCGAAGACGAACGTGCTCAGGTCGCGCGAGTGGCGATAGTGGTGGGCGTTGAAGTGCCCGTGCTCTGTGGCGACGAAGGTCTGGGTCAGGGTGCCGAAGCCCTTGGTCGTCCCGTACCACGCGAACTTGTTGGTGAGGTGGGCGAGCGTCGCGCCGAAGCGGTCGGCGTAGCAGCCGCGGACGACCGAGTTCACGCCGTCGGCGCCCACGACCAGATCGTAGCCGGCGAGCTCTTCCCCGGAGGAGATCACCCGGACGTACTCGGGCACCACGCCCGCGCTCGCGGCGCGGCGCCTGAGCAGCCGCAGCAGGTCGAGACGGCCGATGGCGGCGAAGCCGATGCCGTCGATGGGGATCCGCTCGCCGCGGTGGACCACGGTCAGGTCGGTCCACGTCTCCATGGCCGGGGTGAGGAGGTCGTAGGTCTCCGCGTCGTCCTCGCGCAGGAACTCGAGCGCGCGCTCGGAGAACACGACCCCGAACCCGAAGGTCGAGTCCGGAGGGTTCTGCTCGACGATCCGGATCTCGGCGTCGGGCTGCTGGCGCCTGAGGAGGTAGCCGAGGTAGAGGCCGGCCGGCCCGGCACCGACGATCAGGACCTTCATGAGCCCGGCTCGCTCCGGAGCATGGCGGCGATCCGCGCGCGGAGCTCCGCCTTGTCGACCTTGCCGACGCGGGTCAGCGGGAACTCGCCGACCAGTTCGAGGCGCTCGGGTAGCTTGTACTTCGCGAGGCCGAGCCCGGCCAGGAACTCGCCGAGCTCCGCGAGCGACGGCGCGGCGCGACCCTCGCGCACGATCAGGAACGCGCAGCCTTTCTCGCCGTAGATCCGGTCGGGCATCGCAACGACGCGGGCGTCGAGGACCGCGGGATGCCGGACGAGCAGCGTCTCGACCTCCTCCGCGCCGTACTTCTCGCCCCCGCGGCTGATGTTGTCCTTCAGCCGGCCCTCGAAGACGAAGCAGCGCTCGCCGTCGATCCAGGTCGCCCGCAGGACGTCGCCGGTGCGGAAGAAGCCGTCCTCGGTGAACTGCGCCGGATCGCCGGGTGTTCCGCCGTAGTAGGACCCGAGCACCGAAGCGCCCTTGAAGCACAGCTCGCCGAGCTCGCCGTCCGGCACCGGCCCGGTACCGTCGATGGCGCGCAGCAGGATCTCGTCGCAGCGGCCGACCGGATTCCCGATGGTTCCGTGGCGCCGCTCCGGGGAGGCGTTCGGGGACGAGCACATCAGGATGCCCTCGGTGATCCCGAAGATGCACTGCGCAGTCGCGCCCAGCCGGGCCTCGAGGTCGTCGGCGCGGTTGAAGGTCCAGAGGTGGCGGAGCGCGCCGAGGTCGTAGCGCGCGAGGTGCGGCGACTCTAGCAGCCGTCCGGCGATCGGGCCGATGCTGCCGGTGTCGGTCACCTTGTGGCGCGCGGTGGCTTCGAGGAAGCTCTCCTCGCGGAACGCCGGCTGCAGCACGAGCGCGCGCCCCGAGAGCAGGCACGGGAGGAAGGCGGTGATGATGCCGGCGTTGTGGATGAGCGGCAGGCACCACAGCGACACATCGGCCGCGTCCAGGTGATTGCGCTCGTTCCAGTCGCGCGCCTGCGCGAGGTACTCGCCGTGCATGCGCGGGATGATCTTGGGGACGCCGGTCGACCCGCCGGAGAGCTGGAAGATCGCGACGTCTGACGGGTTCGGGACGGCGTCACCGGCGCGCGCCGCCGTGCCCGGAGCGGGTTCCATGAGTCCCGCGAGGGTCAGTCCACCCGCGCCGCCTGCGACGATGAGCATCGGTCGCGACGGCAGCGACTCGGCCATCTTCCGGGCGAACCCGAGCAGGTCGAACTTCGGATTGAAGTCGGCCTGGACGAAGTACGCGCGCGGCGCGGCGAGCGCGCCGATCTGCCCGATCTCGAGCTCGCGGTGCTGGGGCAGGGTGCAGACCGGGACGATGCCCGCCTTGAAGCAGCCGCCGAGCGCGATCGCGGTCTCGGGCGTCGTGCCCATCTGGAAGAGGGCCCGGTCACCGGGCGCGAGCCCTTCGCGGAGAAGCGCGGCGGCGAGGCGGTCGGTCACGGCGTCGAAGTCGCCGAACGTCGTGGTCGAGCGCTCGCCGATCAGGAACGGACGGTCGGGATGCAGCCGCGCGGCGCGGCGCGCGGCGTCGCCGATGGTGAGTTGCAGCCAGGCGCCGCTCCGATAATGCGCGTGCGCCTCGGCCTCGGGCCGATAGCTCACGCCGGGAATCGGATGGGCGGGAACTGCGGGGGGGCTCATCGTGTCCGGCACGATCAGATCGCGATCACCTCGGGGTCCGCGGCATCCGCGTAGAGCCGCTCCACCAGCGCCGCGCGGCGCTCGAGGACGGCGCGCTGGTTGACGTAGCCCTTGTCGGTGATCTCGTTCGCGTCGATCGAGGGCGGCTCGGACAGGACGAGCGCGCGCACCGGATGCGTCGAGCTTCCCGGGCCGGACTCCGCTGCGAATTTTCGCAGCGCCTCGCCGATCGCCGCGCGAGCCGCCTCGGGTGCCATCCCGGCCGCGGCCGCCGGGTTGAGGAACACGAGCGCCCCGACCGCATCGCGGTCGTGGCCGGTGATGACGGCGTCCTGGATGAGCGGGTTCCCCGCAGCGATCAGCTTCACGCGCACCGCACCCGCGTGCACCCAGGTTCCGGTCCCGAGCTTGAAGTCCTCCGCGACGCGCCCGTCGAAGACCAGCCCCTTCGCGGGATCGGTCGGGTCCGCGAACCTGAGGGCGTCGCCGATCCTGTAAAAGCCCTCCTCGTCGAACGCCGCCCGCGTCAGGTCGTCGCGGCCGTAGTAGCCGGGCGTGACGTTCGGGCCGCGCACGCGCGCCTCGAGCTTGCCCCCGGAGGGCACGAGCTTCAGCTCGCAACCCGGCGCGGGCAGGCCGATGACACCCGCGCGCTCGATCGAGTAGTGCACGAGCGCGACGCCGGGTGCCGTCTCGGTTGCGCCCCAGGCCGAAACCATCGCGACGCCCCCGCGCTCGGCGCGGGCGAGTCGCTCGAAGCGCTCCCAGAGGTTCTGCGGCAGCGCCGCGCCGGCGTAGCACACGACTTCCAGGTCGCGGAAGAAGCTCGCGCGCAGGGCGGCGTCCGATTCGAGGTACGGCAGCAGCAGGTCGAACCCGCGCGGCACGTTGAAGTAGATCGTCGACGAGATCTCCTTGAGGTTTCGCACCGAGGTCTCGACCAACCCCGGCAGCGGCTTGCCGGCGTCGACGTAGAGCGTGCCGCCGTTGCGCAGCACGGCGTTGAAGTTGTGGTTCCCGCCGAAAGTGTGGTTCCACGGCAGCCAGTCGACGAGCATCGGCGGCCGGTCCTCCAGGAACTGCCAGGCCTGGGCGTGCATCTGCTGGTTCGCGCACAGCATGCGATGGGTGTTGATCACGCCCTTCGGAGCGCCGGTCGAGCCCGACGTGAACAGGATCTTCGCGGTCGTGTCGGGCCCGATCCGGCCGAATGCCTCGTCGACCCGCGCCGTCGGCGCGGCGGCGAGGAGCTCGGCGATCGGCGTCGCCGGCGCGCGCACGGCGTCGAGGGCGGAGGCGAACCGCGCCGGGTCGGCGGCGTAAACGAGCCCGGGCCGCACCAGGTCGAAGATCGCCTTCAGCTTCCCGAAGTCCTTCGACATCAGGGAGTACGCCGGCGAGATCGGCAGCGCCGGCACGCCGACGTGCATCGCGCCCAGGGCGAGCAGCGCGTGGTCGATGCCGTTCTCGGAGAGGATCGCGACCGGGCGGGTGGCATCGAGTCCGCGGTCGAGCAGCCCTTGGCCGACGCGGCGCACGGCGTCGAGCGCTTCGCGGTAGGTGAGCCGCCGCCAGCCGTCGCCGGCCCGCTCCGCGAGGAACACGCGGTCGGGCGCCTGCGTTGCCCAGCGAACCAGCCACTCGCCGACCGCGCGCGCGTAGGGGCCGAGGCGCTGCGGCGAGCGCAGCACGCTGGCGCCGTCGGGACGACGCTCGACCTCGATCGCTGCCGGCGCGAAGCGCGGGGCCATGCGGATCTCTCCTTTGGCGGCGGCCCGCGGCGCAGCGTGGATTGGCGTGTTCGACCCGCGGGGCTGGCGAATCCTATCAAACGCTAGAACTGCCGGCGCGCGGGTGGCCGCCCTGGGCTACTTCGCCGCCGCTTCGCCCACCAGCCTCGCGGAGGGAGAGAAAGGCTACACCGAACGAAGGGCTTGCCAGCCGCGCGGGTCCCGGCGAGAGTACGGACGGCGCCGTCGCGCGGCGCCAGGGAGACCCGCATGCCCATCACCCCTACCGGCCGTCCGCCCTTCCGCGCCGACCACATTGGCAGCTTGCTGCGACCTGCCCGGCTGCGACAGGCCTTCCGCGACTACAGCGAGCGGAAGATCGGCGAGGCCGAGTTCCGGTCGATCCAGGACGAGGCGATCCGGGGGGTCGTGAAGCTGCAGGAGGATGTCGGCTTGCGGGTCGTGAACGACGGCGAGTTCCGCCGCGGCTCCTACTGGGGTCGCTTCGTGCAGTTGACCGACGGCCTGACGGTGAAGGAGGCGACGTTCAAGTTCCACGACGAGCACGGCCACGAGCTCGATTTCACCGCCCCGCACGTGAGCGGGAAGGTGCGTCGCAAGCAGGCAATCGCCGTCGACGAGGTCGCGTTCGTCCGCGGGGTCACCGACCAGGTCGCGAAGGTGACGCTACCGTCGCCGTCCACGATGCACTTCTGGCGCGGCCGGCAGTGGGCCGACCCGGGCGTATACGAGAGTCCGGAAGCGTTCTTCGCCGACCTCGGCAAGGTCTACCGGGAGGAGATCGCCGCGCTCGCCGCGGCCGGCGCGCAATACGTCCAGCTCGACGAGGTCGCGCTCGCGATGCTCTGCGACCCGGGCGCGCGCGCGAAGGTCGCGGCGGACGGCCAGGATCCGGAGCGGCTCGTCGACCGCTACGTGGCGGCGATCAACCAGGCGGTCGCGACCCGCCCGGCCGACGTGGTCATCGGCGTGCACATGTGCCGCGGCAACTTCAAGGGCAAGTACCTCGCCGAGGGCGGCTACGACTCGGTCGCGGAGAAGCTGTTCCAGGGCGCGGACGTCGACCACTTCCTGCTCGAGTACGACACCCCGCGCGCGGGCGACTTCGCGCCGCTGCGCTTCGTGCCGAAGGGGAAGGGCATCGTGCTCGGGTTGATCAGCTCCAAGGTCGGCGCGCTCGAGCCGATCGACGCGCTGAAGCGGCGGGCCGAGGAGGCGGCGAAGTTCGTCTCGCCCGAGCGGCTGGCGATCAGCCCGCAGTGCGGTTTCGCGAGCACCGTCGCCGGCAACCCGCTGACCGAGGCCGACATGCGCGCGAAGCTCGCGCTCGTCGTGGACGCGGCGCGCGCGATCTGGGGATGACCGTTTCGAACCTGGCGCGGCTCCTCGACCCACAATCGATCGCGGTCGTCGGTGCGTCGACCTCGCCCGAGAAGGCCGGCTACCAGGCGTTGCTCACGCTGCGCGGCTTCGGTGGCCGGCTCTTCCCGATCAACCCGGGGGCGACCGAGATCCTCGGGTTCAAGGCCTATCGTTCGCTCGCCGCGGCGCGCGATGCGACCGGCGTCGCGCCCGACCTCGCGCTGCTCGTCATCCCGGCCGCGGGCGTCCTCGAGGCGATCCGTGACGCGGCGCGGGCCGGCTGCGGCGGCGTGCTCATCGTGAGCGGCGGGTTCGCGGAGGCGGGCGGCGAGGGCGCGAAGCTCCAGGAGGAAATCGCAGCGTTGTGTCGCGACGCGGGCCTCCGGATCCTCGGGCCGAACACCTCGGGGTTCGTCCGCCCGCGGACGCGCTGCGCCGCGAGCTTCGCGCCGGGCGTCGAGCAGATCCCGGCGGGCCCGGTGGCGGTGGTGGCGCAGAGCGGCGGCGTCAATCTGGTGCTCGCGTTCCTCGTCCATCGCCGGGGGCTCGGGCTGTCGCTCGCGGTCGGGCTCGGCAACGCGGTGGACGTCGATGCCGCCGACGTGCTCGAGCACCTCGCCGCGGATGCCGACACCAGGGCGATCGCTCTCCACCTGGAGGGCGTGCGCGACGGGCGCAGGCTCTTCGATGCGCTGCGCCGTGTGACCCCGCGCAAGCCCGTGGTTGCGGTCACCCCGGGGCGGGCCGACATCGGCGCGTTCGCGCGCTCGCACACCGGGAACCTCATCGGCGCGTGGGACCGTCGCGTCGCCGCCCTCCGTCAGGCGGGCGTCGTCGTGGTCGACACCACGGACGAGGCCGCCGATGCGGTCGCCGCGCTTGCCCGGGGGCGCATCGCGCCGCGGCCGGATCCGGGCATCGGGATCCTCACCGGGCAGGCGGGGCCGGGGCTGCTCATCGTCGACCGGCTCAAGGCCGCGGGCGTCAGCGTGCCGGAGCTCGCGCCCGAGAGCCTGCGGCGAATCCAATCGTTGCTGCCGCCGCTCACGTTCATTCGCAATCCGGTCGACACCGGGCGGCCGAGCCCGGCGTTTCCCGCGGTCCTGCGGGCGATCGCGGACGATCCGGGCGTTGATGCCGTCGCCGTGTTCGCGCTGCACGAGCCGGCCGCGCTCGACCCGGTCGCCGTGCTTGGCCCCGGGGTTTCGAAACCGGTCGTTTTCGCCACGACCGGCCTGCCGGAGTCGATCGCGCCGACGCTTGCCGCGTTGGCGCAGATCGGGATCCCGGCGTTCGGCTCGCCCGAGCGCCTCGCGACTGCCGCGCGAGCGCTTGCCGAGGACGCGCGGCTGGCGTGGCGCGCACGACATGCACCGGGGTCCACGCCCCAGACCCCACCCGTACCGGCGACGCTCGAGCCGCCGTTCGACGAGGCGAAAGCGAAAGCGCTCGTCGCGGCGTACGGGATCCCTGCGCCCGCCGGTGTTGCGTGCGGGACGCACGCGGAGGCGCACGCCGCGCTCGCGGCGCTCCGGAAGCCGGTCGTCGCCAAGATCCTCGCCACCGAAGTGGCGCACAAGACCGAGGCGGGCGGCGTGAAGGTCGGGATCGACGGTCCGGCTGCGCTGCAGGCTGCGCTTGCCGAGCTGGACGCGATCCCGCTCTCCGGGCCGCGGCGCTATCTCATCGAGGAAATGGCGCCCGCCGGCGTGGAGCTGATCGCCGGTGCGGTCCGCGATCCGAGCTTCGGCCCGGTGGTCCTGGTCGGCCTCGGCGGCACCGCCGCCGAGGCCCTGCAGGACACCGCAGTGCGGCTCGCGCCGCTATCCGAGGACGGTGCGCTCGAGATGCTGGACGAGCTCCGCGGCCGCCGGCTGCTCGAGGGCTGGCGGGGCACGCCGCCGGTCGATCGCGCGGCGGTCGCCCGCGCGATCGTCGCGCTCGGGCGAATCCTCCTCGAGCATCCGGCGCTGGCGGAGATCGAGATCAATCCCCTGCGCGCGAGCTCCGGGGGCGTGCTTGCGCTCGACGCTTTGGTGGTGGCGGGCGCGCGCTAGAGCGCCGCGCCTCATCGCCTGGCCGTCTACGGGCAGGCTAGCGTCCGGACCCGCGCATTGACGCGCCCCCAGTCGGCGTAGAAGACCAGAAAAGCGCTGACCTGCTCGTACTTCCCCTTTCGATCGTCGCCCCATCCGAACGACACGAACTCCGCGTTGGTGACCGTCTTGTAGTTCAGCCGGTCCTCGGGGGAGGCGTTGCAGTCGTCCCGCAGGAAGACCTCGACGCGGTTCCACTTCAGCTGTCGGCCGGTCTTCTTGTCGAAGACGAACACCGTGCTCAGGAAATCGGTGTTGCAGGTGTCGAAGACATTGCATCGCCACTCGTGCTTCCACTGTTTCGCGTTGAGCTGGAAGTCGGCCGGCGCCGGGCGCGGTGCGCCGGCGGTGATGTTGGGTTGAACGTCGGAAAATCCGTATCGGAACGTCTCGCCGGTCGCGACGCTCCTGCAACCGGATGACAGGACGGCGAACCCGATCAGGCACGCGATGAGGGAGGCGGCACGGAAGGCAGGCATGTGGGTTCCTTTCTCGTTCGCGGTGCGCGGGGCTTGGCTTCCCCCGGAGCAGGGCGGCTTGCACCAACGGCGGGTGTCGGGTACCAGCGACAGGGAGGCGACTCGCACTGTCCTTTGACACGCGGCGAGCGCGGAAATTCAGCGCCGCGTACCGCCGCCGTGGGCACCTCATGCGGGGCCCCTCCCCGGTCGCGCCCTATCGCCGATCGACGAAGCGCGCGGCCTTCACGTTGGCCTCGAACTCCCGGGCGAGCGTGCCGGGCTCGAGGACGACCACCTCCGGCGCCAGCTCGAAGCGCTCCTTCACCTCCGCCGCGACCGCGGCGGCCACGGCGCCGGCGTCGGCGCCGCGGTGCACCTCGATCCCGAGGCGCAGCACGTCCAACCCGCCGTCGTTCAGCGCCTCGGCGCGGAAGTCCCCGATCTCGGGGCGGCGAAACATGAAGTCTTCGAGGTCCTGGTGGCCGAGGTTGATGCCGCGCACCTTGAAGAAGCCGGTGGTGCGGTGCGCGTGCTTGATCCGCGGGAACACCGCGAACGGGCCGGCGCCGTCGTCGGCCTCGCTGTAGGTCACGAGATCGCCCGAGCTCCAGCGCAGGAATGGGGTCACGTGGTTGGTCCACAGCGCCGTGACCACCAGCGTGCCGACCTCGCCTTCCCTCGCCGGCTCGAGCGTCTTCGGGTCGAGCACCTCGATGAAGTACATGTCGGCCCAGATGCGGAACCCCTGGCCCGGCTGGTCCTCGGCGCCCATCATTCCCGCTTCGGTCATGCCGAAGGTGTCGGTGAGCCGCGCGCCCCAGCTGCGCTCGATCTTGTCGCGCTTGGCCTGCGAGACCGGCTCGGCGGAGCACATCACGCGCCGCACGCCGCAGCCGGCGAGGTCGACGCCGCGCGCCTCGGCGAGGTTCGCGAGGTGCAGCGCGTAGCTCGACATCCCGAGCCAGATCGTGGGCTTGAGGCGCTGGATCAGCTCGAGCTGCAGGGCCGAAGGGGTCGATGCGCCGGAGCCGGCCCAGTTCACCGTGATGCCGCGCGCGGTGGCGCAGCGGGAAAAGATCTGGCCGACCGGGTGGATCCCCAGCGGAAACGAGACGTGCGCCCGCTCGCCGCGCGCGGCCTCCGCGCAGTCGAACGTGCGGGCGAAGGAGAGCAACCCGAACTCGATGTCGCGGAAGCTCCGCGGATAGAAGAGCGGCTGGCCGGTGACGCCGCCCGAGCGCCAGTACTCGGCGACGCCGTCCTGTCCGGCGACGCAGAACTCGTCGTAGAACCGCCGGTCGCCGAGCGCGCGCAGCGTGTCCTTGTCGAGGATCGGGATCTTGCGCCACTCCGCGGGGTCGTCGAGCCGGTCGAGGCGCAGATGCTCGAGCTTCGGTCGCCAGAACGCCGAGCGTCGCGCCTGCTCGACTGCGGCGCGCTTGCGCTCGCTCTGGATGCGCTGGACCTCGGCGCGCGACTTCGGCAGCGCGAGCGGCATCGTCAGACCTTCTTCAGGACCCCGATCCAGCGCCGCTGCGGCGCGTAGGCCCCGGCGTCGGGAGCCTGCTTCATGAACTCGATCCGCTGCTCTTTCTGCGGCGTGTTCTCCGGAATGTCGTCGAGCGCGTCCGCCAGCATCGACGCGTAGTCCGCTCCGACCGGGCAGACGTCCGCGCAGCGCCGGCAGCCGGTGACGACACCGGCGCCGCGCAGGATGCTCTGCCACAGATTGAAGCTCTCCTCGGAGCGGAGCAATTGCTTGCGCTTGCCCGCATCGCTCTCGTGGATGATGCGCTCCAGGTGCTCGGTGAGCTGGGCGAAGCCGTGCGGCGAGCGGTAGCGGTCGCACGCGGGCCAGTCGCGTGCCCAGTGCTGCACGGCGTCCGCCGGACAGGTCTTGAGGCAGCGGCCGCACGCGGGGCCGAGGCACAGCGCCTCGGTCATCGGCCGGTCGCAGTCCACCGCGACCGAGCAGAGCACCGCGGTCAGAATGACCCGCGGGCCGAATTCCGGGGTGAGGAGCTGGAGGTTGAGGCCGAGCGTGCCGAGCCCCGCTTCGACCGCGGCGTGCGGCAGCGAGAGCAGCGGCTCGATGTGCTCGTCCGGGTCGTCCCGGTAGCGGCCGGGATCGACGTGCGTCGGCGGCACGATCACCGCCGGGTAGCCGCAGTCCTCGAGCCAGTAGACGAGCTCGAGCGAGGTCTCCTCGAGATGGGTGAGGGCGAGCTCGTCGTTGTAGTACTTGTGCCGGTCGTCCCAGCGCTGGATCCGCGCGACGCCCTCGTTCAGGCGTTTGGCGAGAACGATGACCCGGCCGCCGTCGAGATCGGTGATGTGCGAGGTGTCGAGCGCTGCGCCATCCGCGATGCCGACGAGATCGGCGCCGAGCTCGCGGGCCTTCGCCTTGACGTCAGCCGCCGCGAGCGGTTTCCGGTAGATCTCCACTCAGTTCCTTCTGCCGCTTCTTGAATTCCTGGAGCTGCCGCGCGACGATGCCCTTGTAGCCGTCCGGGCCGACCCAGCGCACATTCCACTCTGAAAGCCCCGGCACCAGTTCGCCCGCCTCGCGGGCCTGCTTGAACCGCTTCGCGATCGCCACTTTTTCGGGCGTCTTCTCGGGGATCTCCTTGTGCAGCTCGGCGAGGTGCGCGTGGTAGTCGTTCCCGACCGGGCACACGGCGAGGCACCTCGGGCAGTCGCCGAACGAGCCCACCACGCGCAGCAGTCCTTGCCAGAAGCCGAAGAGGTCGCGCGTCTTGAGCATCGGCCCGCGCTTCCCGGCCGGCGCGTCGATGACCCGCTCCATGAACTCCAGCATCGTCATGAAGCCGAACTCCTGCGCCTCGGTGGCGCAGCCGCGCTTGTCGAGGCCCCAGTGCTGCACGGCGTTCGGCGGGCAGGAGTGCAGGCAGCGGCTGCACGACTCGCCGATGCACACCTGCTCGGTGATGCGCGGATCGGGCTCGAGCTCGAGCTCGGTCAGCACGCCCGTGAGATAGACGCGCGGACCGAACTCGGGCGTCAGGATGTTCACCTCGAGCCCGAGCGTGCCGAGCCCCGCCTCGACGCCGAGATGCCGCGTCGAGAGCCGGCCGTAGGAGGCGCGCTTGTAGCTCCAGTCGGTCTCCTGCGCTGCGGTGACGAAGGTCGGGTGGCCGAGGCGCTCGAGCTCGTCGGCGAGGCGGTAGGCGACCTTGTCCATCTTGCGCAGCACCAGCATGTCCATGTACTGCACCGGGACGTTGGTCTTGGTGCGAAACGCGCCCGCCGGGATGCGCTGCACCAGCACGATCACGCTCTTCACGTAGCGCGAGATGCGCTCGGGGGTCTGCGGCCAGCGGGGATCGGGCGGGAAGGCGTTCAGCGTGGCGGCGGAGGTGACGCCCGCGAGATCGGCGCCGAGCTCGAGCGCGCGCCGCTTCACCGCGGCGGCGTCGGGTGTCCCCGCGAGCGCACGCGATTGCGGATTACGCGGCTTGAATGGCACGTCGGCAGCGTCCCTCGTACTCGTCCTATTGTAGGGTCATAAGGGGCACCGGGGGACGTCACGCTGCCGCGACGACATAAGGCTCCATCCGGCCGCGCAGGTCGTCCGGGATCGGCACCGCCTTCAGCGTCTGCTGCGAGAAGCAGCAAACCGTGTGCTTCGCCTTGAAGCACGGCTGATCGCCCACGAACGCGTCGACGCCGAGCTCGATCGAGCTTCGCCCGAGCTTCAGCACCTGGAGCTCGATCCGCAGCAGGTCCCCGAACCGCGCCGGGCCCACGAAGTCGACCAACGTCCTGACG
>Ga0299906_10001083_pt1 | contig 23679 bp, 18 predicted proteins | sample RVTome_14_FD_200259 | JGI IMG/M metagenome (GOLD analysis project Ga0299906, IMG submission 200259) | Soil microbial communities from uranium-contaminated site in the Upper Colorado River Basin, Wyoming, United States - RVT145D125 (version 2) ...
GCCGGCAAGCGACCTGACGGTGCTCGGTGACTTCAATGATCGCGAGTTCGCCGCCTTCGGTGTGACGTCGCGCTTCTTCCGCAATGGCGCCGATTTTCGGGTCAATACGGACAATGCAAGCGGCGAGCTGCAGGATTTTCGCATTGCGTACACGTTCGGTGTGTCACCGTTGCAGCAGTACCTGATCGAGTTTCCGGACGGTCGCCTGCAGGCATTATCGATTGCCTGGGACACGCGGCCGGACGATGCCGGCGGACAACGCTGGTTTCACCTGTATCCGGACGAGTTCATTGCGCACGACGATGCGCTGCACTGGACCGGCCCGCAGCAGAACTGGAACTACATGTGTGCGGAGTGCCATTCGACCGATTTGCAACGAAACTACGATCTGGTTGCGGATCGCTTCGACAGCCGCTGGTCCGAAATCAGCGTCGGTTGCGAGGCATGCCACGGGCCAGGATCCGCGCATGTCGCCCTTGCTCAGGAGGGCCGGCTGCAGCAGGGCTTGGGATTCACAGCTGATCTCGACGATGCGCAGGGAGCGGTCTGGCAAATGAACACTCAAACGGGCATTGCCGAACGCAGCCGCCTGCCGATGAAGCTCGCCGCCCAACCTGAAGCTTGCGGGCGCTGTCACTCGCGCCGCGCCCCCTTGGCCGCAGCCTACGAGTACGGCAAGCCGCTGCTGGATACACATGTGCCGGCTTTGCTGGACGAAGACCTGTATTACGCCAACGGCCAGATCCAGGACGAGGTTTATGAATACGGTTCGTTCCTGCAAAGCCGCATGTACCAGGCCGGCGTCAGTTGTTCGGATTGCCATGATCCACACAGCGCAACGCTCAAATCACAAGGGCCGGCGAGCGCAGTCTGTTCGACTTGCCACCTGCCGGAAAAATTTGATACCGCGGAACACCAGCGGCATGCAACGGCAACGGTCGAATGCGTCGATTGCCACATGCCGGCACGCACGTACATGGGCGTGGACGATCGTCGCGACCACAGTTTTCGCATTCCGCGGCCGGACCTGAGTCTGGCGACCGGCGCACCGTATGCCTGCAACTATTGTCATGTCGACCGGGACGCGGCCTGGGCCGAAGCTGCGATTCGAACCTGGTTTGGCGACAGCCGGCGGCCGCACTTCGCGGCAGCGCTGCAGGCCGGCCGGGCCCGGCAGCCGGGGGCGAACCGGCTCCTGCAGGATGTCATTGATGATCCGGCGATGCCGGGCATCGCGCGCGCTACGGCCCTGACATTGCTCGCGCCACCCTATGATGAACTCACGCTGCAGAGCATCCGGCGCGCAACGGCAGCAGCGGATGGCCTGGTACGATTTGGCGCACTTCGGGCGCTGCAGCACGCGGGGGTGGAATCACGTACGGAACTCGCCGGCCGGCTGCTGGCAGACCCGATGCTCTCGGTACGTTTCGAAGCGATGCAAGCGCTTTCCGCGCTGCGTGACCACGTTTCCCCGCAACAAATGGCGTTGATGCGGAGCGTCGAGAGCGAATACATAACTTCGCAACTCTCGATCGCGGACAGGCCCGATGCGCTGACCAATCTGGCCAACCTGGCCCGCAATGCGGGTGATTTGCAAAAGGCGGACGACTACTACCAGCTGGCAATCTCACGGGATCGGCGCGGTGTCGTTGCCCGTGTCAACCTCGCGGACAGTTATGCACAGCAACAGCGTCACGATCAAGCCGAGAAACTGCTTCGCGATGGAATCGCAACAAATGATGACAATGCTGCGTTGCATCACGCGCTGGGACTTGCGCTGGTCAGGACGCAACAATACGAAGAGGCGCTGGCTGAACTTGAAAAGGCGGCAACGCTAGCGCGTGACAACAGCCGTTTCGTATTCGTGTACGCCGTCGCCCTGAATTCACTCGGCCACGCGGAGGTTGCATTGGGCGTATTGCACAGTGCCCGCGAGCGTTTTCCCGGTGACTTCGATATAGGAGCGACACTGGTCACACTGCTGCGGGATATGGGCCGCCCGGATGAAGCGCGGCTTGCTGCCGAAGACCTGCTGGCCCGTTTCCCGCAGGATCCGAATGCACTGGCGCTTTGGCAGTCACTGAGTGGCGGCTAACCGGGCCTCGCCAGCAAATGCCAGAAACGAAACCGGCGCAGCGTACACCGTGCAACTGTCTCGCAGCAGCCCTATCATGTGTGCATTGCCGCGAAACCCGAGAGCCTCACAGCCGAAATGAAATTGCGCATCCTGGACAATTCCATTCGCTTGCGCCTGGCCCGACCGGAAGTCGGGCAGGCTGCATCGGCGGGCATCGTGCGGGGTGCGCTGGAGTTTCCAGGCGGCGCCACCTTTCGTTACGTGCTCGAGAGTTCGCCCGCCACGGTCGATTGCAGCGCGTCTTTCAACGACGGTGTGCTGACAGTGAAATTGCCACAGGCCGAGGTGCAATCCTGGGCCGAATCCGATGCCGTTTCCATCGTTGCCGAGCAATGGCTCGACGATGGGAGCAAGCTTTCGTTACTTGTGGAAAAGGACTTCGCCTGCCTGACACCACGCGAGACGGAAGACGACTCCGACAAGTTTCCGCATCCGCAGGCCGGCACGGATAACTGCTGAGGAAAGCCGGACTGCGGAACCGCTTCCCGAAGCATTTGCAAAGTACAAACATATGCACAACCGCCGTTACGCATCCTTCAGGCCCGAGACGCTGGCATTCCTCCGGGAACTGTCCCTGAACAACAATCGAGAATGGTTCGCTGCAAACAAACAGCGCTACGAAGAACTTGTCCTCGATGCCGCCCTCGAATTCATCCGTGCGATGCAGGCACCGCTCGAAAAAATTGCGCCGCACTTCACCGCCATACCGAAACGGATGGGCGGCTCGCTGATGCGCGTCTACCGGGACACGCGATTCTCGAAAAACAAGGCGCCTTACAAGACCAATATTGGCATCCAGTTCCGGCATGAACGGGCACGCGACGTGCACGCGCCCGGTTTCTACCTGCATATCGATCCAGACGAAGTGTTCCTAGGCGTTGGCATGTGGCAGCCGGAAGCGGACGCATTGGCGGCGGTGCGCGCGCGTATCGACGCCAAACAGGCGGAGTGGGTGAAAGCGCGAGACGACAGAAAATTTCGCCGGCATTTTTACCTGGGAGGAGAATCCCTGTCGCGGCCGCCGAAAGGAATCAGCAAAGATCATCCGCTGCTTCACGACCTGAAGCGCAAGGATTTCATCGCGGTCAGGGAACTCGATCCGGCTGACCCGCTGAACGCGCGATTTCAGCAGCAGGTCGAAACCGCGTTCGCCGCCGCGACACCGTTCATGAGTTTCCTTTGCAAGGCAGTGGGCGTACCTTGGTGAGTGCCCCGGGAAGGGCGGAACCGGTAACAACATTGCGCGGTAGCCGGATGGCGGTGCTAGAATCCGCGCGCCACGCATGCCGCATCCACGTTACCGGGCTACTTTGCAAGGAATGACATGGCAGCCTTCAGCGATCCCGCATTCGACGATCACGAACGAGTGATTTTCTGCCGCGATGCGGTTACCGGCCTCAACGCCATTATTGCCATTCATTCGACAGCGCTCGGCCCGGCAGCCGGCGGCTGCCGCCTGTGGAATTACGCAACGGACGATGCCGCGCTGCACGATGTGCTGCGCCTGTCGCAGGGCATGAGCTACAAGAACGCCATGGCCGGGTTGAAATTCGGCGGTGGCAAAGCCGTCATCATGAAAACAGCGGACTACTCCGGGTCTGACGCAGTGTACGAAAAGTTCGGCGACTTCGTCGAGCAACTGAACGGAAGTTACGTGACCGCCGAAGACGTTGGCATGACCGTGTCCATAATGGAAACGATCTCGCGCCGCACGCGGTTCGTCTCCGGACTGACGCCGAAAGCGGGCCATGCCGGTGGTGATCCGTCGCCGAAAACGGCATTCGGCATATTCAAGGGCATCGAAGCAGCAGTCCGCTTCAAACTCGGTCGCGAAAACCTGACAGGTGTCACCGTTGCCTTGCAGGGCGTGGGCAACGTCGGCTATCACCTGTGCCGCTACCTGTCGCAGGCGGGAGCGAAGCTCACGGTCGCCGATATCGATCCGGCGCGAGTTAAAAGAGCCTGTGACGAGTTTACTGCGAAAGCCGCCGGTCTCGACGACATACTGAAGCAAAAGGTGGATGTGGTCGCGCCGTGCGCGCTCGGCGCCATACTGAACGCGGAATCGATACCAAAATTGCGCACGACCATTGTCGCCGGCGGCGCCAACAATCAGTTGGCGACCAGCGCCGATGGCAAACGCCTCGCCGATGCCGGCATCCTTTATGCGCCCGACTATGTCATCAACGGCGGTGGCATCATCAACGTCGCTTGCGAGTACTACGGTGGTTTCGACGACGCCAAGGTAATGGATCTGGTTGCCGCTATCGGGCCACGGTTGACCGGCATATTCGCCGAAGCGAAGAAAACCGGCGAACCGACCAACGTCATCGCCGATCGCATGGCGCGAGCCATTATCAGCCGTGCCGCAGCCGCGGGCTCAGTCTGATCCGGAAATTTGCCTCAATGCTTGCAGCAACTGCGCAGGTTGCGGGCGATCGGCGATAAATCGCGACAATTGCGCGTTGCGAATCGTGCCATTCGAGTCCACGACCAGCGCCGTTGGCCACACGCTATCCTCACCGTATTCTCCGCGGTGCTCCTCCGGCACGGCACCGGTCTGCACCAGGCCGAGTTGCCGCGCAACGGAAAGTGACTCGTCCAGCCAGAAATCGAATTCGACTTCGAAGAACTCTGCCACGCGACGTGTCGTCTGCAACGGTTTTGGCGCAACGAATATGAGCTTCGCACCCAATGCAACGATTTCCCTGTAATGGGCGGTCAGCTCTTCGACCTGCCGGCTGCAGAACGGGCACCAGTTTCCCCTGACGAACAGGATCACGGCAGGCGCACCGAGCAGTTCGCGGGAATGCACGGGCTTGCCGTTCTCGTCCAGGGCCTCGAAATCCGGCAGGAGATTGCCCGGTTTCAGTACCCGCGACAACACGGGCCGCGGGTTCTTCAGGCTGCGCGACACCACATAAAAGACTGCAACGGCGATGATGCCGGCAACCGCGTTCCAGACAAGTACCGATTCCATGCTGCGCCCCGATCTGATTGCCTCTGTCACGCCACACAGGGGATCATGGGTGTCTTATACCCCGGATCTGGACAGTCGGCACAGGGTTGCGATAATCACGACGCTCTGCCCCGGCAAAAACAGGCACAAATTGAAACGTAACCCGATACTTTGGCAGCCGGACGAAAAACGGCGCGCGGCCACCGCGATGCATCGCTTCATGCAGGCCCGTGCCTGCTCCACGTACGATGAATTGCATCGCTGGTCGATCGACGACCTGGCTGACTACTGGCAATCGCACGTAGAGTTCTGCGAGGTGAAATTCCGCACGGGAACATCCACTGTGTTGCAACAACCCGGGGACATGACCACTGCCCGCTGGTTCGTCGGCGCCGAGCTGAATTTTGCGGAGCACCTGCTTCGCCATTCAGGGGACCGCCCAGCCATCATTTTCCGTGGCGAGAACGGTGCGCGGCGCGAGCTCGGGTTTGATGAACTGAAGCGCGAAGTTGCCGCGCTGGCCGCGGCGCTGAAATCGGCTGGCGTGAAAACAGGCGACCGGGTTGCCGGCTTCCTGCCGAACTGTCCCGAGGCCATCATTGCCATGCTGGCGACCTCCGGTATCGGAGCGGTCTGGTCATCCTGCTCGCCGGACTTCGGCATCAACGGCGTCGTCGACCGATTCGGGCAGATCGAGCCCAAAGTCCTTTTTTGCGCGGACGGCTATTTCTACAACGGCAAGCGTTGCGATTCGCTGGCGGCAGTCAGGGGTGTGGTCGCTGCCATCAAATCGGTGCAGCGCACGGTTGTGGTTCCGTTCACCGGCGACAAACTCAATCTCGATGTCTTGCCGAATGCGCAAACCTGGCAGGAGTTTCGCGGCACGGACGCCACGCTGCAATTTGCTGCCATGCCGTTTGCGCACCCGCTGTACGTCATGTATTCCTCCGGAACTACCGGGATACCGAAATGCATCGTGCATGGCGCCGGTGGAACGCTGCTGCAGCACCTCAAGGAGCACGTGCTGCATTGCGACGTGGTGTCCGGCGACCGCCTTTTCTACTTTACGACCTGCGGCTGGATGATGTGGAACTGGCTTGCCAGTGGGCTTGCGGCCGGCGCGACGCTGATACTTTATGACGGCTCGCCTTTCCACGAGGACGGACGCATCCTCTGGCGCATCGCGGAGGAAGAGGGCATCAACATTTTCGGTACAAGCGCAAAGTTCATCGCGGCACAGCAGAAAGCCGGCATCAGGCCTTGTGACGAATTCAATCTGTCGGCGCTGAAATCCGTGCTGTCGACCGGATCGCCGCTGGCGCCGGCGAGTTTCGACTATGTGTACGACGCCGTGGGCAGCGACCTGCAGTTGTCGTCGATTGCCGGTGGCACCGACATCATCAGCTGTTTTGCTGCGGGCAACCCGCTGCTGCCGGTACGCCGCGGTGAACTGCAATGCCTGGCGCTCGGCATGGCGGTCGAAATATTCAACAGCGAGGGCAGGCCGGTGATGCAGGAGAACGGCGAACTGGTGTGTACCCGGCCATTTCCGTCCATGCCGGTACGGTTCTGGAACGACCCGGATGATCGCAAGTATCACGCGGCCTATTTCGAACGATTCCCCGGCGTCTGGGCCCACGGCGACTATGCTGAAATAACCGCAAGCGGCGGCATGATCATTCACGGGCGTTCCGATGCCGTACTGAATCCCGGGGGCGTGCGGATCGGCACGGCAGAGATCTACCGCCAGGTCGAGAAACTCGACGAAATCGTCGAGAGCATTGCCATCGGGCAGAATTGGGACGACGACGTGAGAGTAGTGCTGTTCGTCGTGCTGCGCCCGGGTATCGGCCTCGACGAATCCTTGCGCAAGAGAATCTGCAAAGTGATACGCGACAATACAACGCCGCGCCATGTGCCGGCAAAGATAATTGCAGTTCCGGAGATACCGCGGACGATCAGCGGGAAGATAGTGGAGCTCGCTGTACGATCGGTCGTGCACGGCGAAAAAGTGAAGAACACGGATGCACTCGCCAATCCCGATGCGTTGCGCCATTTTGCCGACATTCCGGAACTCAGGGAGCAATAAACTCATGAAAGGTCTCCCGGGGATCGAAGTCAGCTCTGGCGTAGTCCTGCCCGAGTGGATCGACATCAACAGGCACATGAACGTCGCTTACTACGTGCTCGCCCTGGATCGTGGAGTCGACGACCTGTGGTCGCAATTCGGCATCACGAGCGAGTACATCGAATCCGGGCAAGGCTCCACGTTTGCCGTCGAGTGCCACGTTACCTACAGGCAGGAACTGAAGGAGGCGGATCCGTATCGGGTGCGATCGCAGATTCTTGCCTACGATGAGAAGCGCATACACCAGTTTCAGTGGCTCTATCATGCCGAGCAAGGTTTTCTTGCAGCGACCGCCGAATGGATAAATCTTCACGTGAGCCTCGCGACGCGACGCGTGACGCCGTGGCCGGAGCACATCCTGCAGAACATCGCCGGGTTTGTCCGGCAGCAGGCGGGGCAGCGCATGCCGCGTGAAGCAGGCCGGCAAATGCGGGTGGGGCAGCCACTGTATGCGCTTTACGAGGAGCATGAATGACGGCTCAGCACATACTGGCGATAGATCAGGGTACCAGCAGCAGCCGGGCGGTGCTGTTCGATGCGAACCTCGAGCCCGAAATCTCCGCACAGCAGGAGTTTCCACAAATTTACCCGCATCCCGGCTGGGTCGAACACGATCCGGAAGCGATCTGGCAGTCGGTTCTGCAAGTCAGTCGGGATGTCTTGCAAAAAAGCGGTCTCGGCGCAGCGGACATCGCCGGAATCGGCATCAGCAACCAGCGCGAGACGACCCTCGTATGGGATCGCCGGACCGGCCGTTGCGTTCACAACGCGATCGTCTGGCAGGATCGGCGCACGACGGAACGATGTGCGGAACTGCAGCTACAGGGTCTGGAGCCGATGATCAGCGAAAAGACCGGGCTGCGTCTCGATCCGTATTTTTCCGCAAGCAAGATTGCCTGGATACTGGACAATGTTGCCGGCGCACGGCGGCTCGCAGAGGAGGGCAAGCTGGCATTCGGCACGGTGGACTCATTTTTGCTGTGGCGCCTGTCCGGCGGCAAAGTGCATGCAACCGACGCAACCAATGCGTCACGGACCTTGTTGTTCGATATACACCGGCAGGAATGGGATGAAGCGTTGTTGCAGCTGTTTGCCGTGCCGCGGAGCATGTTGCCGGATGTGCGGGACTGTGCCGCAGATTACGGCGGGACCGAGGCATCTCTTTTCGGTGGCCGCATGCGGATCACGGGCATCGCCGGTGACCAGCAGGCGGCGCTCATCGGCCAGGCCGGATTCGAGGTTGGCACCTGCAAAAGTACCTACGGTACCGGATGCTTTGTCATTGCCAATACCGGCGCGCGCGCGATTCTGTCGCACAACAAGATGCTGGCGACCGTTGCCTACCGGCTCGACGGAAAAGTGAGCTACGGGCTGGAAGGCAGCATCTTCGTTGCAGGCTCTGCGATCCAGTGGCTGCGCGACCAGCTCGGCATCGTCAAATCGGCCCGCGACACCGAAGAACTGGCCAGGGCAACCGGAGTGGTGTCGCATGTGCATGTCGTGCCTGCATTTGCGGGTCTTGGCGCACCGTACTGGGACCCGGCGGCTCGAGGCGCAATACTCGGGATTAGCAGGGACACCGGGATCGGCGAGATCGTCACGGCGACCCTGCAGTCCATTGCTTTCCAGACCCGCGACTTGCTGCTCGCAATGCGCGAAGACGGTATCGCAGCAGAGATTATCCGGGTCGATGGCGGCATGGTCGGGAATCGCTGGTTTCTGCAATTTCTTGCCGACGTGCTCGGCGTTACAGTAGAGCGTCCACGCAATATCGAATCGACAGCGGTCGGCGCGGCGTGCGTTGCCGCGCTGCAAGCCGGGCTGATCGCATCGACCTCGGCCATCAGTAAAATGTGGCAGCGCGACAGCGTGTACCATCCGCAGATGGATACTGCTGTGCGCGAGCGGCTTTATGCCGGTTGGCTCGAGGCTGTTTCACGGGTCCGCAGCAAGTAATGAAAGAAGCCGAAAAACTGGAACTCAGAGGCAGCCGATAGCTGCCGATCGTTACCTGATTTTGTGGGCTTGACTATCATTGTCGCGGCCTAAATGATTGCCACTTTGTCACGCGGAAATTTTTTCCTGCGCATAACCACGAGCTGACCAGGCTTTGTTGAAAGCACGCCAAAAGCTGGACAAGTACAAGATTCTCGAACGCATCGCGTCCGGCCCATTGGCCAATGTTTACAAGGCATTCGACACGATCCACAAGTCGCGGGTCGCCCTCAAGATCCCGAAACCGGCGCGGAACATCACCAATGAAGACTTTCTGCGGGAAGTGCAGGTTGCTACCAGACTGGTTCATCCGAACATCATTACCCTGCTGAACGCGAGTTTCATCGGAGATTACTTCGTTATTGCGATGGAACTCGGCGAAGAGTCGCTCGCCGATCGCCTGATTCGCCGCATATCGACCGAGAAAGCTCTGGAACTCGCCGATCAGGCGATTGCCGCGCTCGCTTATGCGCATCGCAACAAAGTGATTCATTGCGACATCAAGCCTGAAAACTACATAGTTTTCCCGGGAAATCACCTTAAACTGACCGACTTCGGCTTTGCCAAGATCAGCATACGGACGCTCAAGGCTTCCGGCTCCGGAACCATCGACTACATTGCACCGGAACAGGCGATGGGCCGGCCGAAATTTCAGTCCGACGTGTTTTCGCTCGGGCTCGTTCTGTACCGCATGTTCTCCGGAAAACTGCCGGAATGGCCGTTCAACTGGCCAATGATCGGCCATGAGCGCGTCATGGCACGTGTCGGCCCGGACCTGGCTGCCATTATCCGCAAGGCAATCAAACTCGACCCTGCCGATCGGTACAAGGATGCGGTGCATATGTATGCGGATTTCCGCAAGGTCAAGGTTCGTGGCAAATCTTCGCGTCGAATTCGCTCGACGTTAAAGGCGAGGAAAAAGACGTCCTGGAGAAAGCTTCGCTGGCGCGAGTTTCAATCGCAGTTCAGGAAAGCGCTGGACACGCGCTACGACTGCCGCCGTTGCCAGGGTCCGGTGTCGGAAAGCATGCAGCATTGCCCGTGGTGCGGAACGGACAATCCGGCGCCGAAGGACGATACGCGCATGCCCGGTGTCTGCCCCCGGTGCGAACGCGGCGTCAAATCGGACTGGGCTTACTGCGCGTATTGCTACGGTCCGGGTTTCGAGGTCGAGACCAGGCGGCGTTTTGCAGACAAACGCTATTCGGCCAAATGCTCCAACCCCCGATGCAAGGAGCCGCTGATGCCGTTCATGCGCTACTGCCCATGGTGCCGGACTCGCGTGAAGCGGCCGTGGAAGCTGCCTGGCAGCGACTACAAATGCCGCTCCTGCCGCTCTGGCATTGCCGGGGATTTCTGGAACTATTGCGCCTGGTGCCGCGAGCCGGTGAAGCGTGACCCATGAGTTGGCACCAGTGGACGACAAGCGAATCCTGCAGTGACTGATTCGCCGGACCAAATGGTGCTGCTGGACGGCGACGAGGTTGCCGAGCTGGTTTACGCGAAAGTTGCCGGCGGTACCGTAGCGGCATACACCTCGCGGGCGCCGGATAAATCGACACCGAACGAGGATTCCGTCGCCGTAATTCCGTATGGACCCGGGGCCGCCGTGTTCGTGGTCGCGGACGGCGCCGGTGGTTTGCCTGGCGGTCGTCGCGCCTCGAGAGCGGCGGTCAATACGCTGGACGAATCACTCAAAGATTCAATGCAAAAAACGACGCTCCTGCGTACGGCCATACTCAATGGCATCGAAGCTGCCAACCTCGCGGTACTCGCCATGGGCGTGGGAGCAGCAACAACGTTTACTATCGTCACCATCGAGGGCCTGCTGCTGCGCACCTACCATATTGGTGACTCGGAAGCGATCGTCGTCGGACAGCGGGGCGTGATCAAGTCGCAGACGATGGCACATTCGCCGACCGGATTCGCGGTGGAAGCGGGATTCCTCGATCTCAAGGATGCGCTACATCACGAGGAACGGCACCTCGTTTCGAATTTTCTCGGTACTAGCGACATGCGCATCGACATGGGCGCGGAAATCAGCATGCGTCCGCGCGACACCGTCCTCGTGGCGAGCGACGGCCTGACCGACAATTTGCACACGCACGAGATTACGGCGATGGTCCGCAAAGGGCCGCTGCCGGCTGTCATCGACTCGCTGATCTCCCTCGCAAAGCGCCGCATGACCGTAGAGTCGACGCACCAGCCGAGCAAACCCGACGACCTGTCGATCATCCTGTTTCGCAAGCCGTACAAGGCGAGGTTGCCCGCCCGCCAGGAATGATCGCGTCAGGTCCTCGCAGGGAGGGTTATCGTTACCACCAAACCGCCGCTTACGCCGTTGCGTGCGACGTTTCGTGCGACATTTCGTGCGACAATCCGGCCGCCGTTTCTCGCCACCGCCCGTGCAGCGATGGCAAGCCCGAGCCCGGTTCCCTGTTCGCCGGGCTTTTGCACTGAACGTCGCGTGCGGTAAAACGCGTCGAACAACAACGGCAGGTCCGCATCCGGAACGCCGTCGCCCTGATCGCTGATCTCGATCTGCACGGTGTCCGTGTCGTTGCAATCGAGGCGGATGCTGACCAACCTGCCCGGCGGGCTGTGACGCACGGCATTGCGCAACACATTCTCGATTGCGCTTTTCATCGCATCGCGAAATCCACGCACGACCGTCGACTGGACATTCTGAGCAATGACGGAAACGCCGTTACTGCCACTCGCCCGGCACTCGTAATTGACGTCGTCGACGACTTCGGCGATCAGGTCAGCCAGGTCATAGTCGCCGGCCTGCTGCGAATCGCCGGAATCGAGGCGGCTGTAACTCAAAATCTGCCCGATCAGGTAATCGAGTCGCCCGATCTCATCATCCAGACGATCGAGGTCAGGTGATTCACCGGATTTTCGTTTTTGCAGTTCCAGTGCGACGCGCATGCGCGAAAGCGGCGAACGCAATTCGTGCGATATGTTTCTTGTCAGCTCGGTCTTTTGGCTCGAGGATTTCTGCAATTTGTCCGCCATCAGGTCGAAATCCCGTGCCAGGCGGCCGAGTTCGTCGCGACGGCTGCCGAGTGCCGCGCCGACCCGTTCGTGCAGGTTGCCCTGTGCCAGCGATACGGTGGCGTCACGAAGCTTGCGTACGGGGCTCGTGATCGCTCGCGCCAGCAGGTAGCACACCGCTGCGCTGACGACGAGCGCGAGCACCAGCAAAAGGCTGCGAACGGGCATCCTGTTCCAGAAAAACGGCAGGCGGTCAGGCGGTGAAACGACGACCGTGAAAACCTCGCCGTCCGGAGACACGAGCTGGGTCAGCGGTCGTGCCCAGCGCAGATTCCGCGGTTCGCGCCGTGGCGGCTCGCCGGATCGAAGGTGACGCCGGTGCCGGTCGACCATGCCGGCAACGTACGACGGCACGCGGCGCCCGACTATGTCCCGGCCGTGCCGGTCGAGCACGAGTACCAGGTTCGCGGTCCCTTCCGGCTGAACGCGGAGCCACTGTATCAGGCCGTCCTTGCCGTCGCGCTCCAGTGCCTCGCTCGCCTCGACCAGTGTGTCGCCGAGTTGAACATTTTCGAAGTCTGATCTTGCGCGCTCGGCATACCAGAACCCGGCCAGCGCGGCCACGCCGGTGGTAATGCCGATGATCAGCCAGAACGACAGGAATATCCGCAGCAACAGGCTTTGCATGTGACCTTAGTCCTATGCTTTCGGAAGCAACACGTAACCAACCCCGCGCTGGCTTTGAATCGATGCGCTGCTACCGCCGGCATGCTCGAGTTTGCGCCGAAGATTACTCACGTGCGTGTCGATACTTCGGTCGTAGGGAAGCAGTCTGCGGCCCAGCGCGCGTTCGCTCAGTTCCTCCTTGTTGACGACCTGGCCAGGGGTCTTCAGCAGGCAACCGAGGATCTCGATTTCCGTGCCGGTCAATTGCACCGGCATGCCGTTTACCGTCGCGCGCCGGGTCCGGTTGTCGAGTTCGATCCCGCCGAGCTTGCGCCTGTCGGTCGCATCGGTAGAAGCACGCGAGCGGCGCAGGATTGCTTTGAGTCGCGCCGCCAGCTCTCGCGGGTTGAAGGGTTTCGCGAGATAGTCGTCGGCGCCGAACTCCAGGCCGATGATCCTGTCGATGTCGTCGCCGCGCGCGGTCAGCATGATCACCGGCAGGTTGCTTTTCTGCCTCAGGGTCTTGAGTACGTCGAGCCCGCTCTGGTCCGGCAGCATGATGTCCAGGATGACCATGTCGAATGACCCGGTGGACAGCCGCTCGAGACCGGCCTCGCCACTGGCGGCGAACGAAAGCTCGATGCGCTCGCTTGCAAGGAATTCGCGCAGCATGCCGGCCAGCGATTGATCGTCGTCGATCAGCAGCACGCGACTTGTGGTATCCGGGTGTCCCATTCGGCAGGTTTCCGTGAGTTGCGGGGCATGGTGCTGGATAGGCAACGAGGCTGCAACGATGTCCGGCGGTCTCTTGACAATTCTTGGCAATGACATTGTTTTTCCTGACTTTAGTTCACTCAGCGGGGACTATGCTGCAAGCCATCCGTCGACCGCACGTCGACAGGAATTAACCTGGTTACCTGAATGGAGTTAATACGATGAACAACAGCTGGAAAATGTGGTTTGTGACTGGCTTTCTTCTGGTGTCGGCAACGGTAGCAGCAGGGGACGGTTTCGACGGGCATCACCGTTCGCATGGAGACATTGCTGATCCGGACCGGCTGGTCGAACATATTACGCGGCGTCTCGAACTCGACGAAACCCAGGCGCAGACCTTGCGCAACATTGTCGATGCATCGCGGCCGGAAATCATCGAACTTCGCGAGCGCGCGATTGAAAACCATGAAGCGGTTCGCGGGCTGGACGCAAGCGATCCGGATTTCGATACCAATCTGTCACTGCTTGCTCGCGAAAACGGTGAACTTGCCACCGCGGCAACCTTGCTGCATGGCCGGTTGCGGGCTGAACTGAATGCCGTGCTGACGCCGGAGCAGCGCGCTGAACTCGCGGATATGCCGTCCCGCTGGGGTCGCCGGGGTCCGCGCGACAGACAGTGAGTTCACGCAATTTTGTCAAATGTTAATGACCTTCCCGCCGGGGCGTTACTCCGCCCGGCGGGAGGGTCGTCTGAAAACAGCATAAAAACAGGTGCTTGAAGCGCGTTACTTAGCGCCGCACCCGGCGCCGGCCAGCAATGCAAAATCCTTTCCAATCCCGGTTGCGACGCGGATTGCGGAGTATTATGGTCTGATGATGGTGCAGGCATCCGCAGCCAGTATTTGCGCGGCTTTGCTATGGAACTTATGTCAGCTTGCGGGCCTCCAAGAATTGTTAAAGTCGGTGTCGGCATGCAGACCGCTGCCGGCGCATACCGCGATCGTGCATTGGATCTGATGAGGCGATAAAGCGATGAAATCTCTCTGCCGGACAAACCTGAAACTCCCGACCGTTCGCAAGACCCTGATTGCGGCCGCTGTTGCTTTGGTCATCAGCGGCTGCGCCGTCCAGTTGGGCACCGGCGGCGGCGGCATGTCGGGCGGCTCGTCCGGCGGAATGCCGGGTGGCAGCAGCAGTGGTGGCATGCCCGGCGGATCTTCCGGTGGCAGCATGCCCGGTGGCTCATCCGGAGGCTCTTCCGGGGGTATGTCGGGCGGTTCTTCCGGGGGTATGTCCGGCGGTTCTTCCGGTGGCATGTCGGGCGGTTCGTCCGGTGGCATGTCGGGCGGTTCTTCCGGAGGTATGTCCGGTGGTTCTTCCGGTGGTATGTCGGGCGGTTCGTCCGGAGGCATGTCCGGTGGCTCCGCGGGCGGGGCATCCGGCGGTTCGACCAGTGGTGCTGCCGGCGGCGGTGGCGGTGGCGATGGCGGTGGAATTCGTGGTCTGGGTGGCCAGATGCCAGGCGGCATGGGCGGAAGTGGCGGAGCTGAAGGCGGCGCTGGAAACTGCGACGAGATCGGCAGCTTGCCCGGCGGCGTCGGCGGCATGGAACAGAGCAACGAATGTGCCGGGGAAGTCGGCCAATACCCGGGCGAAACCGATGCCGAACGCAAGGCACGGCTCGAGGAAACGCTGGAGAAATCGGTGGATGATTTCGACGGGGTGATTGCCGAAGAGCAGCGCGAGATATCCACGGTAGGACGCGACACCGAAGGATTCGGCGGCGGTGCCGCCGGTGGCGGCGGGCGAGTCGGCCTCGGCAAACAGGGTAGCGGCGGTGTTCAAGGCACCGGAACGGCACAGGGTACAACGGCCAACGCAGGCGGTGGCGCCACAGCATCCGTTGATTCGATGTCCGAGGAAGAAATTGCCAGCCGCACTCCCGACGACATTCCGGACCTGGTGAGTGACGACATCGTCGCCAAGCAGCTGAAGGAAGCGGCTCTTGCCGAGGACGACCCGGTGCTGCGCGAGCGCCTCTGGGAGGAATACAGGAATTACAACAAGCTGTAGGCGATGATCGAAATGAGTCAATGCAACGGACGGCAGGCGCAGAAATCTATAATTCCGGTTGCTGTAGCGCTGGTAACGGCCACAGTCATGTTGACCGGTTGCACCGTGTCGGAAGTCGTCGCACCTGAAGAGTCATCGCTCGCTGTCGCGTCGCTCGATGTGTCCGAAAGCCTTCTTCTCGATGTCGGCATAGTCAATTTCGATGACGGCGTCCCCGAGAAGAACGATCCGGTGAAGTCCGGCATCTATCCGGAAGTCCGAATGGCCGAGGCGCGCTACATTCCCTACCACCTGAAGAACACGATGCAGGGGACCGGCTTTTGGGGAGCGGTGCGTGTCATACCTTCGCGCTATGTATTCACGGATGTCACCGTCAGCGGTGAGATCGAGCAGTCGGACGGCGAGTTTGTCTCTCTCAGGGTGCGGGTCGAGGATGCGCTGGGGCGGGAATGGTATGAAAGGGACTACTCGATGCAGACCGGCATTATCTCCTATGCCGAGTATCGGGACCGGACGCAGGATCCGTACCAGAAAGTCATCAACGACATTGCCAATGACCTGCACGCTTACGCGGCAACGCTGGATCCGCAGGATATTCGTCGCATGCGACAAGTTTCGGAACTGCGCTTTTTCGGTGACATGGTGCCCGGTGCGTTCGGCGAGTACCTGGAGACGGACGACAAGGGCATGGTCTCGATAGTCCGTCTGCCGGCGGAAAATGACCCGATGGTCGATCGCTTGCGCCAGGTACGCGAGCGCGACCGGCTGGTTATCGATACCCTCAACGAACACTACGCCAACTTCTATTACGGCATTGCGCTGCCTTACGAGGGATGGCGCCGAACCGCGCGGGAACAGGCCGTAGTGTATCGGCAAACCAAGCGATCGGCGGCCATGCGCGCCCTGCTCGGTGTGGTAGTGGTTGCCGGATCCATGCAGATCGATACTGGTGGTTCGCATTCGCGGGCAAAGCAGGCTACGCAGTTTGTCGGCATCGATCGCGGCATGCGCGCAATCTATGAGGCGTGGCAAATGCGTTCCTCGGCCAATATCCACCGTGAAAACATTCGCGAGTTGTCGGAGTCCTTCGTTGCGGAAGCGACACCGCTGGTCATCCAGGTCGAGGGCGAGTCACGGCGCCTGACCGGCACCGCAGAATCACAATACGAGAGCTGGCGCAAACTGCTCAAGGAAATCTACCAGACCGAGACCGGTTTCTCGCAGGAAATCGAGCTGGGCGTTCCTGCCCGGTCTGCCGAGCCGGCCGGCTGATCACCTGCACGTCAGCGTATGCGGGTACTGAGTGAAGGTACGCGGCTCCGTGACCGCTATACGCTGATCCGTCGTGTCGGTCACGGTGGCATGGCGGAGATCTGGCTTGCCCGGGACCGGCAGACGCAAAGCGTCGTCGCTCTCAAGTTTCTCATCGGCGAAATGGCAACGAACGCTGCCGCCAGGGAACGACTGCACCGGGAGTGGCGCATCGGCAGCCGGCTGATGCATGCGCACATCGTGCGCCTGTTCGAGTTTCATGACGATCCTGATGGCGCCTGCTTCAGCTTGCAGCCCGTGGATGGGCCGGATATGTCGGTGCTTGCGGGCGCCGACATGGACAATGCGCTGCGACCGCTCGGCCTGATTGCTGATGCGTTGCGCTATGCACACGCCAAGGGTGTCGTTCACGGTGACGTCAAGGCCGGCAACATCCTTCTTGACGCCCGCGGAGCGCCTTACCTGATCGACTTCGGTGTCGCGTTCCTGCCCGGGATCGAAACGGCATCGCACGGTGGATCCGAAATAAGCCGAAGCCCCCAACTCAAGGCAGGCCAGGCGCCAACGCCGGCGGACGATATTTATGCATTCGGTATGCTAGCCGCCGAACTCTTGTCGGGAGCACCACCGGACCCGGGCCAGCCTGTCGGCCTGCGCAGCCCGGACGGGACTCCTGTGCCGGCAGCTGTCAACGACCTGGTCCACAGCATGTTGTCGGCGGACGCTGCCAAACGGCCGGATGCCGCAGCGGTTGCTGCTGCATTGAACGCGGCGGGCTTTCCCGCGGGACCCGCAAGGATCAAGACGGCCGCAGTCACTTCCCTGACTTCGCCGGATGACGCGGAATCGATCCAGCCGGTACTGCGCAAGGATCGGCAATCCGCAACTCCGGTGACTCCGGCCGGGCACAAATCGCCCCGAGGCATATCGGCAACGATGGTGTACGGCGGCCTCGGGCTGTCGCTGTTGGTGCTGGTTGCGGTCATTTTCCTGCTGCCACAGGCTACAGAGACGACCAATGGCACTGCCGTGCCGGCGGCGCAGGACTCAGGTACCAGCCCAGGTGAAGCATCGGAACAGCCCGACACGGCGCCAGCAGCGGAGGAGCTGCCAGCGACAGCGCGTGGCGGAGACGTCGCCGGGTTCAATGAGAACATCGAAGAATTGTCCGGTGATCAGGCAGCCCGTGTGCTGGCGGAGACCGACGAAGCGCTCGGCGATTTGTTGTCGCGACTGGAGCGGCTACGTTATCGGGCTGTCGATCGCTGGGGCGGCCAGGCCTTTCTCGATGCGATGAATGTCTACCGGGCAGGCGACGATGCTTACCTCAATAAGAACTATGCAACGGCGTTGCGCCAGTATCGTGAAGCGATCAAGATGCTGGATCCGTTCTTCGACCGGATCGACAACGTCTTCCGCACGACGCTGGCTTCGGCGCACGAGGCATTTGCGCAGGGCGATCATCTCGAGGCAATCCGGCTTTACGATCTCGCGGCGGCCATTACGCCTGGAAATGCGGAGGCGGAAACAGGGCTTGCGCGCGCGCGAAATCTTGAAGCCGTCATGGGGTTGACCGATCAGGGCTTCCAGCATGAAAAAGACCTCGAACTGGAGGCCGCCAGACTGTCATTCGAAAAGGCCCTGGCGCTGGATGCCGAATGGGAACCGGCGGCGGTCGGGCTTGAACGTGTGAAAATCGCAATCCGGGAGTGGACTTTCAACCAGCGCATGACAGAAGGATTCGATGCACTCGCAGCGGGCCATTACGACAGCGCTCGCGCCGCATTCAATTCAGCAAAGTCGATCAATCCGCAATCCCGTGAGGCCGCGGACGGGTTGTTGCAGGTGGACCAGGAAGTGCGCCTGCAAAACATCCGGCAACTGGAAGAGCAAGTGCAACAGCAAGTGGGGAACGAAGAGTGGGAACAGGCAGTGACGACCTATCAGGCGTTGCTCGATATCGACGGTGACCTGCAGTTTGCAAAGGAGGGCCTGTCCCGGGCAAATCAGCGTGTCGTACTGCATAAAAGCCTGGCAAGCTACATTGATGATCCGGACTCGCTCAGTGCCGATGTGACGATGCAGAACGCAACCCGGTTGCTGCTCGACATCTCACGCATGCCGGACCAGGGACCACGTGTCCTGGATCAGAAGGAGGAGTTGTCGCGGCTGTTGAAACGGGCGGCGACTCCACTGGACGTGCAGCTGGTTTCGGATGGAATAACCGACGTGTCGATTTACAAGATCGGCAAGTTTGGTTCCTTTGCTATGCAGCAACTCACGCTCCGGCCCGGCGTATACGTTGCCGTCGGCAGCCGCCCGGGATATCGCGACGTGCGCCTCGAGTTTCGCGTCGCACCGGAAATCGAAATGAAGCCGATCATCATTCAATGCGAGGAGCAGATTTGAAGTTCGATTCGGTTCTCGTCAGGGACAGCGAAGGCGATCGGCGTTTCAGCATTGCAAAGTTGCCGTTGAAACTCGGCACTGGAGGCGATTGTGCGATTCGCTTGCCGGGTCCGGGGAGCGCGCCCGTGGCCTTATTGGACGAACTCGATGGGCAGGCATTCATCCAGCCAACGGGCCGCAGCGCAGCACTGACCGTAAACGACGAACCGCTGTCAGCTTCGCGACGCCTGGCGGCCGGCGACGTCATCGGGTTTTATGGCAGCCGGGTACTGGTCCGCGAGGAGCAGAATGCGCTGGTATGCGACATCCGGCTGGAGGACAGTGCCTACGTCACCCGGCCGCCGGAAGCTCGCGACACGGCTGGCGGCGCTCACGAAGAACTGATCGCACCGACCGTGTTCAGGCGCGCGCCCGAGGTCGGCATCATCGAGGAACGGTCGCACGCCTGGCGCTGGCAATCGACGGTGGCTGCCGGCGTCGCGGCGTTGCTGCTCCTGTCCTATCTGGTATTCAGCGCGCGATCCATCAGGTTCGACATTCAACCCGGCGAGCCGGACGAGTTATCGATCAGCGGCGGCTGGTTCACGCTGCCTTTCGGCGACCGGATCCTGATGCGCGAAGGTGCGTACGTGGTGCACCTGAAAAAGGACGGATACTACGATGTCGATCAGGCGCTGATTATCGACGAGACCCCCAGCCGGACAATTCTGATCGAATTGCGTAAATTGCCCGGCCACCTGACCGTCTCGACCGATCCGGCGGTCGATGCGCTGGTCACCGTTGACGATACCCTTGTCGGCAAGGCCCCGTACGGACCCATCGAACTCGAGCCCGGCAGTCATTCGGTAGCGGTAGCTGCCGACGGCTACCTGCCGTTTGCCGACACGCTGGCGATCCCGGGGCTCGACCTGCACCAGCAGATCAGCGTGCAGCTGGTACCGCGCTGGGCGAACATCGAAATTGCGACAGAACCTCCGGGCGCCATTATTTACGAAGGTGTCTCGGAGCTCGGCCGGACGCCGGCGACAGTGCGGCTGATGGAGGGCAGCCACACGCTGTCCGTCGTACTGGAGGGATTCAGGGCCTGGGACGGGACGATCGAGACCCGGCCGAACGAACACCAGGCGCTGCCGGTCATCCGGCTGGAGCCGGCCAATGCAGAGTTGCAGGTCAATACTATTCCGCGGGGCGCCAACGTGACGGTGAACGGCCTTTATCGGGGCCAGTCTCCGATCCGTATCGCGTTGTCTCCGGACATCAGCTATGACATCGGCCTGTCGAAAGCCGGTTACGGTTCGGTCGTGCGCAAGATCCGCCTGTCTGCCGCCGCCGCCGAAGCCATCACCGTCGACATGACCGCGCGCGTTGGTGACGTCAGGATCGATGTCCAGCCGGGCGATGCCACGGTTTACGTCGACGGACTGTCCCGGGGTACCGGATCGATGTCGTTGCAATTGCCCTCCGATCCGCATCAGCTCGAGGTGCGACGGGAGGGTTTCCAGACCTTCAGTCGCAGCGTGACGCCGCGACCCGGCTATCCACAGACCATCCAGGTGCGCCTCCTCTCCGAGGAGGAAGTGCTAGCCAGAAGCGCCGCCAACGTCATTACGAACTCGCAGGGCCAGACGCTGGTAAAAGTCGAGCCCGGCGGTTTTGTCATGGGTTCGTCCCGCAGGGAGCAGGGCCGGCGTGCCAACGAAGTCATCGTGCCGGTAATGCTCACCAAAGCATTTCTCATCGGCGCAAGGGAAGTGACCAACCGGGAGTTCAACCGCTACAGGGCCAATCACATTTCGGGCGAAGGACTGCATCCGTCGCTGGCCGGGGACCTGAATCCCGTCGTCAATGTGTCGTGGACCGACGCGGTGGAATACTGCAACTGGCTGAGCGCCGAGGAAGGGTTGACACCTGCCTACCTGAAGAAATTCGAGCAATGGCAGCCGGTCACGCCAACGCCCAACGGATACCGCCTGCCGACCGAGGCGGAATGGGAGTGGGCCATCCGTTACCAGGCCCGAAGCACCGCGACGGTCTTTCCCTGGGGAGATCGGATGCCGCCGCGACGCGACAGCGGCAATTACGCCGACAAATCCGCCTCGCAGCTGGTGCCGTCGGTGTTGCCCGGTTACGACGATGGCTACGCGTCGACCTCGCCGGTCGGCACTTTTGCTGCCAACATGCTGGGCATCCATGACGGCGGTGGCAACGTTGCCGAATGGGCGCAGGATTACTATTCTGTGCCGACGCCGGGGCAGGTGAACCCCGCCAACGATCCGACCGGACCAGAAAGGGGTGCCAACCGGGTCATTCGGGGTTCGAGCTGGCGTCATGCCGGCGTGACGGAACTGCGCTACAGCTATCGCGATTACGGCAACAACGGCCGCGTCGACGTCGGATTTCGCATCGCCAGATCGGCAGACTGAATTTGTATGCGACGATTGACCGGGCGTATGGTCCAACCCGCTACTGCACGGGTTAAGGAGACAGGCCTTTGTTGAGGGTCAAGCCATTGAATTTGCTTTCTTATTTTCCAGTTGCACTGCTCGTGTGCGTGCTCACGGGGCCGGTGGTGGCGCAACAGTCAGAAGAGTCGAACAGCGAAACGGCGGTGACGGAGAGCAGCGACGACGCCGCGGAAGGACCGGACGAAGGTTCGGTCGAAGGATCCGAAGAAAGCGATGTTATCGAGGACATCCTGGACGTCGATCTCGACGAGCAGACCTACGAAGAAGATGATGACGACTTCATTCCGACGGAAGAAATTCCGGCGGACGAGCCGATTCCGTTTCCGTCCAATATCTGACCTGCCGTGTCACAGCGTCCGCCGACTGTCGAGATTTCTTGATGAAGCAAAAGAACATACCTGTTGAATTCGTGTTTCAGCTGTTTGCGCTGATCATCTCGATAATCCTCGTGCACGCTTACTATGTCTCCGTCGTGCGGCCAAACGCGGCGCAGGACATAGCGCAGCAGACCATCGAAGCAAAGCAGAACCCCGAGTACGTGCCGGAACGTTCCACCTGGGTGCTGATCAAGGACATGGAGCAGGAATCCTGCTTCATCCTGATGTTCTGGGCGCTCGCGATCATGGGCTTCAAAACGTGGATGCTGACGCGCGAGCGGCGCCTGCTGGAGGTCGAGCTGGTACCCATCGCCGAGGGAATGCGGATTCTGCCGGAGGACACGAGGGAATTTGCCCGGCAAGTCGAGGCATTGCCCTACGAACAGCAGAAAAGCCTGTTGCCCCGCGCGTTGCTGGCGGCGTTGCGACGCTTCAGCACCACACGCAACATTCAGGACGTGGCCAGCAGCACGCATACCATTTTCGAATCGGAAGCGAATCGCCTGGAGTCGGAACTGTCGATGATTCGCTACATATCCTGGGCCATTCCGTCCATCGGGTTCATCGGTACGGTGCGCGGAATCGGCGAGGCGCTGGCGCAGGCCGACAAAGCCGTGCAGGGTGATATCGCCGGCGTAACCCAAAGCCTTGGCGTGGCGTTCAACTCCACCTTCATCGCACTTCTGCTCAGCATCCTGCTGATGTTTCTGGTGTACCAGTTACAGCTGCTGCAGGAACGTCTCGTTTTCGACGGCGAGAATTACGTCGATGACAAACTGATCCGGCACATGAAGTCCGACTGAGCCGGCACTTGCCAAGTCCAATGGGTCGTCTTGCCGCTCACATCAACGATGCAGGGATCACGCTGCTCGACAGCGAACGCATTATCTATCGCGAACCGGGCTTCGCCTTGCTCGAAAACAATGAGCTGACGACCGGGAACAGCGCGTTTGCCAAAGCGCGTATCAATCCGCGCAATATCCAGCATCGCTACTGGTCCTGCCTGGACTCCGAGCCGATCGCCGACCGCAGATTCAGTTACCTCACCGCCGCGGACCTCGCGGGCCGGCAGCTGGAACAGATGATCGCGGCCGCAGGCCGTCGCGACATCGAAATCATCCTTGCCGTGCCCTCGTACATGGGTGTGCCGAATCTCGCCCTGCTGCTCGGCATTGCCGCCGAATTGCGCCTGACCGTCGTCGGACTGGTGGATGCCGCGGTTGCTGCGACACGCCGCGAGTACCGAAACGCCGTACCCGTGCACATCGACATAAGCCTGCATTCCGCATCGCTGACCCGGCTGGCGCAGGCTGGACAGGTGCAAGTCGAAAAATCCGAGCTGCTCGAGGATTGCGGTGTATACGTGTTGTACGACGCATGGATCAGGGCGATTGCCGGGGAGTTCGTCAAACAGTCGCGCTTTGACCCACTGCACACGGCTGAAACCGAGCAATTGCTGCTGAACCGGCTCGGCGGCTGGTTGTCCC
>Ga0299906_10001084_pt1 | contig 23678 bp, 19 predicted proteins | sample RVTome_14_FD_200259 | JGI IMG/M metagenome (GOLD analysis project Ga0299906, IMG submission 200259) | Soil microbial communities from uranium-contaminated site in the Upper Colorado River Basin, Wyoming, United States - RVT145D125 (version 2) ...
GTAATAGAAGCGTGGGTCGGTTCTCAGGAACTGCAGGAAGGCGGCGAAGTCGCCGTCGAACTCCAGTTCGTCGATGATCGACTGCATTTCCGTGCGTATGCGCTTCACTTCGGACAAGCCGAGCTCGTGGATCTCGTCCGGCGTCATCGACGTCGTGGTGTAGACGCGCGTGCTGTGCTGGTAGAACTCGTCGCCGTACGGAAGTTCGGAGGCGCCTATGCTGTCGCGGCTTGCCGGCAGGTAGGTCCGCTCGAAATAGCGGCTGTAATCGCGGTACGCCGGCACGATTTCCTCGTCGATGATCCTGATGGCGGCCTTGCGCAGACGCTCCCGGTCCTCCGGAGGGATGGCATCGGGCATGTTGCCGAATGCCGCGAAGAACGGGCTTTCCTCCGCATTCTCGACCAGTTGCGTCCGGATCTGGGGCGGTACTCTTTCCATGAGGATTCTGGGTGGCATATAGCCCCCCCGCCGTCCGCGTTCCTGCAGCTCCATGGTCTGTCGGATAACCTCGTCGACGGATTGCATTCTCTTCAACCAGTCTTCGAAATCCTCCACTGACTGCAGCGGCAGATTCTCAGCGGTGGATTCGAGGGTCTGTACGCCGCCGCGATGGCTCACCGGCATCAGGTAAGTGCGGAAGCGATTGCCGTCGATGTCGTTCTGCAGGTCGCGGCGGAACAGGTCGTAGTTCAACCGGTCGGTCTCCTCGAGTTTCGAGGAGTCGATGGCGAGCAGCCTGTCCCGAAACTGCCGCTGCTCCTGCTGCCGCCGCTCGATGGCCTCGATGCTCATGTCGGTCCATCTGTCGTTGTAGCGCCTGTCGCCCAGCCGGGAGGCGAAAACGGGATTCTCGCGCAGCTGCCACTCCCAGGCATCGTCGAGCAATCTCGCGAAGTCCCGTGCCGCATCCGCTTGCGCCGTGCCGCAGGCAAGCAACAGCGCGACGGTGACCATTCGGGCCATGCTCGCAATCCGCATCGTCGAGCTCCTTTGAGAAAAACGTGATTCCACATTGTTGCCGCGTTGCCGGCGGCTGGCAACAGCCTGGGGACTTGGCTATCATTGCGCGCACTGATCGACAGGGTACGTGGAAGAGACCCCGGCATCTTCGTGATGTGCGGGGCGCCGAAGGCGCAACTCGCTCGGAAACGCTCAGGCACAGGGACCGCGTACGCTGATCAGCTCTGGAGAGAGGCCGGTCTTGCGGCCCACCGAAGGGGATGCGTCCTTGCAGCACGTGTGCCGGCAGGGGCGCTTGATCTCTCAGGTATTTTGGACAGAGGGGCGGTTTGCAAGCTAAGTGCAGCGAACCGCCCTTTTTTTGTCGTCCGAAGCCGCTGAAGACTTCGGGACCCGTTCAATTCGCCTGGAATCGACCCGGTGAAATCGACCCACTGGAATCGAACGAGGGGAATCGAACCAGGGGAATCGAACCAGGGTAATCGAACCAAAAGGAATCGATGATGGGACTGAAGACCCCGCTCCATGCGAAGCACCTCAAGGCCAGCGCTCGAATCGTCGATTTCGGCGGCTGGGACATGCCGCTCCATTACGGCTCGCAGATCGAGGAACATCATTCGGTTCGCCGGCGCGCCGGTGTGTTCGACGTTTCACACATGACGATCGTTGACGTCGTCGAGGGCGACCGCTCGCTCGACTTCCTGCGTTTACTGCTGGCTAACGACGTCGCGAAACTGCGCGAACCGGGCAAGGCGCTTTACAGCTGCATGCTGAATCCGGCCGGCGGTGTAATAGACGACCTGATCGTCTATTACACCAGCCCGTCTACGTACCGGCTGGTCGTCAACGCCGCCACGCGAGACAAGGATCTTGCGTGGATCCGGAAAAGCGCGGAACCCTTCGGAGTGACGGTATCGGAGCGTTCCGACCTTGCAATGATTGCCGTGCAGGGTCCTGAAGCCCGTGAGCTTGCCGCGGGGGTTTTCGACAGCCGCTTCACCGACCGCGCGCTCGCGCTGAAGCCGTTTACCGCCCTGCAGGCGGACGACCTGTTCATCGCCCGCACCGGTTACACGGGCGAAGACGGATTCGAGATCGTATTGCCGGCATCCTCCGCGGAGGCCTGCTGGCAGGCCGTACTGGACGCCGGCGCGGCAGCCTGCGGTCTCGGCGCGCGCGATACGCTGCGGCTCGAGGCCGGCATGAGTCTTTACGGCTCGGACATGGACGAAACCACGTCGCCTCTCGAGTCCGGGCTCGGCTGGACCGTGGCGCTCGACCCGCCGGAACGCAACTTCATCGGCCGGGACGCTGTCGTGCAAATGCAGTCGAAGCCGGACCGGCAACGCTTTACGGGCCTGCTGCTGCAAGGTCGCGGCGTGCTCCGCAACCATCAGCGTGTAGTCGTCGAAGGTCGTCACGACGGCGAGATCACCAGCGGCGGGTTTTCACCGACACTGCAACGTTCGATCGCCCTGGCACGGTTGCCCGCGGGCGACTATGACCGCTGCCTGGTCGACGTGCGCGGCAAGCTGCTCGACGCGCGAATCGTGAAACCTCCATTCGTGCGAAAGGGGAGCATATGCGTCGACCTCTGAGTGGGCGGATGAACTCCGTTGGCGGCAATCGGCGTCAGGTCCTTTCATGTATCAACTGGGTCCTTTCACGGGAGTAATGCAATGAGCGAATTGCCAGGCGATCTTCGATTTACCGGCGAACATGAGTGGCTGCGCAAGGAGGAAGACGGCAGCGTCACGATAGGAATCACCGATCATGCGCAATCGGCGCTCGGCGATCTCGTGTTCGTCGAATTGCCGGAAACCGGGCAGGAACTGGAGGCGGGCGGCGAGATGGCGGTCGTCGAGTCCGTGAAAGCGGCCTCGGACGTATATGCGCCCGTGTCGGGAACGGTGCTCGAAGTGAACAGCGCCCTGGCAGACGATCCCGAGAAGATCAATGCCGATCCCTACGGCGAAGGCTGGATCGTGCGCATGCAACCGTCCGACGACGACATGGGCGACACGATGGATCCGGATGCCTACCAGGAACTGCTCGACGATCTCGAATCCTGAGCCCGCGGCATATTCAAGCCTGCGACAGGCGAAAACCACAAGCGAAAACAATAATGCCGTTTATACCGCATACAGAGGAAGATATACGGGAGATGCTGGTCGCCATCGGCGTACCCGACGTCGAAAGCCTGTTCGACGAGATCCCGAAGGAGCTGCTCATAAAGGATCTCGACGGCATACCGGACGCACTCGGCGAGATGGAGATTTCGCGCCTGATGCGCGCTCGGGCCGCGGAGGACAGCGGCCCTTCGTGCTTCATCGGCGCGGGCGCGTACGAACACCACATTCCTGCCGTCGTCTGGGATATCGCGACGCGCGGTGAGTTCTACAGTGCCTACACGCCTTACCAGGCGGAGGCGAGCCAGGGAACTCTTCAGACCATTTACGAATATCAGTCCATGATTGCGTCATTGACGGGACTTGATGCCAGCAATGCGTCTCTCTATGACGGCGCGTCGGCGCTCGCGGAGGCCGCTTTGATGGCAGTTCGCGCGAACCGCGGCACGAAGTCGCGACGCATCCTGCTCGCGGCGGGCGTCAACGGTACCTACAGAAAAGTCGCGGCGGCGATCGCAGGCAGCCAGGGCTTGACGTTCGATCGTCTGCCGCTTCACACCGGCACCGGGACCAGCGATTTCAGCTCACTCAGGGATGGAAGCGACGCTCCGGTCGCGGTAGTCATTCAACAGCCGGGTTTTTTCGGCACGCTGGAGAGCATTCACGAGATCACGGATCTCGCCCACAGTCAGGGTGCGCTGGTCATCGCCGTAGTGAACCCCACGTCCCTTGCGATTCTCGAGGCGCCGGGGTGCTGGGGAGAGCAGGGCGCCGACATCGCCTGCGGCGAAGGTCAACCGCTCGGCGTGCCATTGTCATCCGGCGGTCCCTACTTCGGCTTCATGGCCTGCAAGAACGCGCTGATTCGCCAGATGCCCGGACGCATCGTCGGGCGCACCACGGATCTCGACGGCAACCCGGGTTTTACGCTCACGTTGCAGGCCCGCGAACAGCACATCCGCCGCTCCAAGGCGACCTCGAACATCTGCACCAACCAGGGCCTGATGGTCACCGCGGCGACGATCTACCTGTCACTGCTGGGGCAGGAAGGCCTTGCGCGCGTTGCGTCGACCTCCTGCCGGCGCACGGAGGAACTCGTTGAAATGCTTTGCGCCATTGACGGCGTCGATCACCTGTTCGGCGGCCCTCACTTCCACGAATGCGGGTTGCGACTGGATCGCCCGGCGGGACCGGTGCTCGACGCCCTCGCAGCACGAGGAATCCTGGGCGGCATCGATCTGTCGGGCACGAACCCGGAGCTCGGCAACGCGCTGCTGGTCTGCGCCACGGAAACCAAAACAAAGGCCGACCTGGAAGCCTACCGTGACGCTCTGCGCGACATCATGAGCTGATTGTGAAACAAGCCGGCAAGGACGGTCCGAGGGACGAACATGCATGAACCACTGATATTCGAGAAGTCGCGGCGGGGACGGCGCGCCTATGCACAGGCGCCGGCCGAAAGGGCCGAATGCACCATCCCGGCGGAATTTCTGAGGGACGAACCTCCGATGCTGCCGGAAGCTTCCGAATTGCAGGTTGTAAGGCACTTCACTCGTCTTTCGCAGCAGAACTTTTCGATCGACACGCACTTCTATCCGCTCGGCTCATGCACCATGAAATACAACCCGAGAGCCTGCAACCTGCTCGCGATGCTGCCGGGTTTCGCGAGCAGACATCCGCTCGGTCCCGACCGCTACGGCCAGGGATTCCTTGCCTGCATGCATGAGTTGCAGGAAATGCTGAAGGCAGTCACCGGAATGAAGGCTGTCTCGCTGACGCCGATGGCTGGCGCTCAGGGTGAGCTGACCGGCGTGGCAATGATTCGCGCCTATCATGTGGCCCGCGGTGAGCCGCATCGGCTGGAGGTCATCGTCCCCGACGCTGCCCACGGCACCAATCCTGCCACCGCAACAATGTGCGGCTGCGTCGTCCGCGAACTTCCGACCGGCAGCGACGGCGACATCGACCTCGACGCGCTGCGGCGGGCGGTTGGTCCCAATACCGCCGGTATCATGCTGACCAATCCGTCGACGCTCGGCGTCTTCGAACGCAACATCACGGAGGTCGCCGCCATTGTTCACGCAGCAGGCGGATTGCTCTATTACGACGGCGCCAACCTGAACGCCATTCTCGGCAAGGTGCGGCCGGGGGACATGGAATTCGACGTCATTCACATGAACCTGCACAAGACGTTTTCCACGCCCCACGGGGGCGGCGGTCCCGGTTCGGGCGCTGTCGGCGTCGGCATACGGCTCATGCCGTTTCTGCCCATCCCGATCGTCGGCAAGCGGGAAGGCAAGGGAGATCCGGAGTACTTCTGGCTTTCCGAGGAACACATGCCGCAGAGCATCGGCCGCCTTTCCGGATTCATGGGCAACGCGGGCGTATTGCTGCGCGCCTATGTCTACATGCGCATGCTGGGACGCGACGGCATGCGTCGTGTCGCCGAGTTCGCCACGCTCAATGCAAACTATCTGATGGCGCGGCTCGAACAGGCGGGCTTCGAGCTTGCCTATCCCGGAAGGCGCGCCAGTCATGAATTCATCGTCACCCTGAAGCGCCAGGCGAAATCCCTGAACCTCACCGCGATGGATGTCGCAAAGGCACTGCTCGATCACGGTTTTCATGCGCCAACGACATACTTTCCGTTACTGGTGCCGGAGTGCCTGCTGATCGAGCCCACGGAAACCGAGACCCGCGAAATGATGGATCGATTCGCCGATGCGATGATTGCGATCGTCCGGGAGGCCGAAACGGATATCCGACGGCTGAAAGGAGCGCCTTATACAATGCCGGTACGGCGACTCGACGATGTCAAGGCGGCGCGAAACCTGGACCTTGCCTGGAAACCCTGAGCTCAAATAGCGTCCCTATCAGGCTTCTCGAGAAACCTCCCGGGTGGCGGTGCCCGCCATCCAGGGGGATTGAAAACCATAAACTTGTATCCGTTCTGTCCGGTACTCCGCGAATTGGCGCACACTGTTCAAGGGAACCGCGACGCTTTCTGCCAGTCAAGTGAACGACGTAATCAGGTCTTAACACCATCACACCGAACCAGGGACCACATGCGACATAACCCAAGACGGCTGCTCTTTCTTGTCCTTTTCGGAGCCTTCGCCGTGCAGGCCCAGGATTCCGCGCCAGCCCAGGAGCCGGTGGTCCAGCCGCCGGACCCCGCGGGACAGGTACAGGATCCGGACGCGCGCGGGCAACTGCCCAGGGTGCCGTCGGATGCGCCCACGCCGCCCGAACCGCAACCGATGCCGCTCGAGATGCCGGTGGTTCACGAAGAAGAGCCGGTATGGTCCGGCACGCTCGAGCGGATCGCCACGGGTGTCGTGTCGATACGCGTCGACAGCACGCGCGCTTTCGATACGGAATGGAATTCTTCCAGCCAGGCCACCGGTTTTGTCGTCGACGCGAAGCGCGGCATCATCCTGACGAACCGCCATGTCGTTACGCCCGGGCCCGTCGTCGCCGAGGCGATCTTTCTGAACAACGAGGAAGTGAGCCTAAAGCCCGTTTATAGGGACCCGGTGCACGACTTCGGTTTTTTTCGCTACGACCCGGATGAACTTCAATACATCAAACCGGCGGAGTTGCTGCTGGCGCCTCGTGCCGCGGGCATTGGCCGCGAGATCCGCGTCGTCGGCAACGATGCCGGCGAACAGCTGTCGATCCTCGCCGGAACGATCGCGCGCCTCGATCGCCAGGCGCCCGAATACGGCCGCGGCAAATACAACGACTTCAACACGTTTTATCTGCAGGCAGCGTCCGGCACTTCGGGCGGCTCGTCGGGGTCGCCCGTCATCGATATCTCGGGACAGGTGGTTGCGCTGAATGCGGGCGCCCACACCAGCGCGGCAAGCAGTTTCTTCCTGCCGCTCGATCGTGTCGAACGCGCGTTGACGCTGCTGCAGCAAGGCAAGCCGGTGTCACGCGGCACAGTGCAGACAGTGTTTGTGCAAAAGCCTTACGACGAACTGCGACGCCTCGGTCTGCAACCGGAGACGGAAGCCGAGGCTCGCAAGGCCAGCCCTCGGGACACCGGGATGCTGACGGTACAGGAAGTGATACCGATGTCTCCCGCCGATACCAGGCTGCAGGCGGGCGATATTCTGTTGCGTGTCGACGGGCAGCTGATTACGGCATTCGTGCCGCTTGCAGAAATACTGGACGAAAAGGTCGGTGAGGACGTTACGGTCGAAGTCGAACGCGGTGGCCGGCGCGTGACGTCTGAGCTTCCGGTGGAAGACCTGCATGAAATTTCACCCCACGAATACCTCGAATTCGGCGATGCCGTGGTCAACAACCTGTCTTACCAGCAGGCGCGGCATTACAACCGCCCCGTCAGCGGCGTGTATGTCGCGAACTCGGGTTACATGCTTTCCCGTTCCGCCATTCCGCGCGGTGCGGTGATTTCGGAAGTCGGGGGCGCGCCGGTCCGCAACATCCGCGATTTCGAGCAGGAGCTCGCGAAGCTTGCCGACGGCGATCGCGCGACCATCCGCTACCACACGATGGAAGACCCGGAAAACAGCATCGTTCGCGCCGTACAGATGGACCGCACGTGGTTCCCCGCGAAGTACTGTTTCCGGAACGACGTAACCGGCGCCTGGCCATGCCGCGACATGGTGGACGGGCCGGCGCGGGCCGACGTAGAAACCGGTAGCACGGAGTTTCCGCAATTCGGCACGAAACGCATCGATGCCATCGCACCGTCGCTGGTCATGGTCAACTTCGATCTGCCTTACGCAATCTCCGGTGTCGCCGACCGGCATTATTACGGGACCGGTTTGATCGTCGACAAGGAGCGGGGCTTCGTGTTGGTCGATCGAAACACCGTCCCCGTTTCAATGGGGGACGTCAGCATTACCTTCGCCGGATCCTTGCAGATTAAGGGCAAGGTGGAATACGTGCATCCGCTGCACAACCTTGCGATCGTGTCCTACGATCCCGGACAGATCGGCAACACCCCGGTCCGAACGGCAACCCTTGCACGAAAGCCCTTGCAAACGGGCGACAAGGTATGGGTCGTCGGACTCAAGAGCGACCATCAGCTCGTGCACCAGGAGAGCACGGTGGCCTCGGTTGACCCACTGGTGCTTCCGTTGTCACGCACGCTGCGCTTCCGCGACGCCAACCTCGAAGTCATTTCGCTGGTCAACGCGCCGGCGGAAATCGATGGCGTGCTCATGGACGACCGCGGCCAGGTAGCGGCGTCCTGGTCCAGCTTTGCATACGAGGCCGGCGGGGATGCCGGGCAGTTCAATCGCGGTATCGGCAGCGATCTCATCCGTGAACTGGTCGACGCGGCCCGGTCGGAGCAGCCGATCTATTCTCTGGAGGCCGAGTTCGGCTATGCACCGCTTTTCGCAGCGCGCAAGCTCGGTCTCGGCCCGTCCTGGCTCGCAAGGCTCGAAGATCACGATCCACGCGGCCGCCGCGCTCTCAGTATCAATCGCATAGTAGCCGGTACGCCGGCGGCGACGCTGCTCCGGAACGGCGACATGCTGCTCGCCATCGACGGCCGGATCGTAACGTCGTTCCGCGAACTGGAAAGGGCAGTGCAGAAACCGCAGGTCACCGCAACGATATGGCGTGACGGCGAGGCAAAGGAAATCGAGATCGAAACGGTGCCGCTGAACGGCAACGACATCGATCGCGCAGTGTCCTGGGCAGGCACGCTGTTGCAGGACCCGCATCGGGCGCTCGCGGCTCAGCGGGGCATCGAGCCTTCCGGCGTCTATATTGCGTATTTCAGTTACGGATCGCCTGCGACGCGATACGGACTGTGGGCAGGGCGCAGGATCGTTGCCGTGAACGACATGGATACGCCTGACCTGCAGTCGTTCATCGAAGCGGTGGCAGGCCAGCAGGATCGCGCCGCGGTACGGCTGAAGACCGTGACCTGGAACGGCGCCGTTGAAGTCATCACGTTGAAGCTGGACAACCAGTACTGGCCGGCCTACGAGATTCGGCGCACCGACGAAGGCTGGCGGCGTGTTGAAATCGGCTGAGGCCACGCTCGAGCGGCGGGCCGGGCTTGCGCTCGTGTTACCGCTGCTGTGCCTGGTCACGCCTGCATTCGCACAGTCCCTCTATAAATATCGTGGACCGGAAGGCGACTGGGTTTACAGCGATCGGGCGCCGCCGGACGACGAAGGAGTGGAAGTTCGTGACCTTCCCGGAGGCCCGGCGAGTCCGCGCGTAACCGTTGCACATCGTTTCGCAGACGGGCGCCTGCAACTCGCCGCGACGAATGATTACCACGCCCCTGTCGAGCTGATTCTGGGTATCGACGATCTGCAGAATGCGGAACGGCCCGACCCGCTACAGTCCCTGCGCTGGGTTCTCGAGGCGAAAAGCGAGACGGAGCTGATGAGCCTCGGCGCGACTGCCAGCACCGGCACGCCGAAGATCGTCTACCGTTACACCTGGCTTGCCGGAGACCCCGCCACCGAACACGCACCCGACCGCCCGTATCGTGCGCCGTTCGCCGTAGCAAGAGCCTTTCCGGTCTCCCAGGCGTTTCCGGATACGGTGACGCACACTGGCGCGGACAGCCGCCACGCAGTGGATATCATCATGCCTGTCGGCACCGGTGTCTACGCCGCGCGCGGCGGCACCGTGTTCGAAGTCACCGGTACGAATTTTCGCGGCGGACTCGACCCGGAACGCGATGCCGCCGCGGCAAACCTCGTGCGCATCCTGCACGAAGACGGGACCTACGCCGAGTATGCCCACCTCAACTGGAATTCAATTCGCGTCAAGCCGGGCGATCTCGTCAGGCGCGGTGAGTACATCGCAGACTCGGGGAATACCGGCTTCTCCAGCGGTCCGCACCTGCATTTCGCGGTCATACGGAATATCGGGATGCGGGTCGAGTCGGTGCCCGTAGTTTTCGAAGGAGCGAACGGCAGCGAAGTCGCTCCGGCAACCGGAACGCAGCTGACTGCCTACTGACGGCCAGGGATAGAAGCGCTGTAGGAGCCCGCCATTGCGGGCGAATGCCGAAGCGGTTCTATTTACGTGGTCATTCGCCTGCTTCGCTGAGCGCGCCTGCGAGCGCATCCAGGCTCGCGAACGGCAGCGAACAATGGCTGCCGAGACAGCGATACGCGACCGTCTCGCCCGCGCGTGCCGCCCGTTCCGCCAGTGCGCCCGGGAGGTCCACGCAATCCGCGGGGATCGCAAATACCATGCGTCGCGGCGCGTAGATTCTGCGCGCGGCATCCCGCCACGTGTCGATCGAGGGCGCCTCTCCGCGGATGATGACTGTCTCGGGATGGTAGAGGTACTCCTCGAGCGCAGTCAGCAGCGTTACGTGCGCCTGTGGATGCTGCGACATCATCTGTGACGCACAGGAAAGCGTCCGTTCGGCCGCCTCCAGATAACGGGACTCGCCGAGAAGGAACCCGAGCCGCTGCAACGCCAGCGCTGCGATTCCGTTGCCGGACGGCATCGACTCGTCCGCCAGCGGTTTCGGGCGGTGCATCAGCGTTTCGTGATCGTCGGCGGTAAACCAGAATCCGCCGGCATCGGCATCGTAGAAATGCTCCAGCAGAATGTCCGCAAGCTGCTGCGCCAGTTGCAGGTTCGTAAGCTGCCAGTCGGCCTGTAACAGCTCCAGCAGCGCATCCAGCAGAAATGCGTGATCGTCCAGGTAGGCCGCAAACTTGGCCGTGTCCTTGTAGCTGGCCAGCAGGCGGCCGTTCTGAAACATGTGGTCGCGTAGAAAATCCGCGGCGCCGGCCGCAGCCTCGACCAGATCGCCGCGCTTAAGCGCGCTGCCGGCGATGGCGAGACCGCGGATGGCAAGCGCATTCCACGCCGTGAGCTGCTTTTCGTCACGCTCGGGGGCGACCCGACGAACTCGCACTTCGAGCAGCGTGCGCCGCGCGCGCTCCAGCAAATCCGCCAATTCATCTTCCGGTCGGCCCAACGACTTCGCGATGGCACGGAAGGGCTCCCGAACCGCCAGATGCCACTTGCCCTCGAAGTTCGGCTCACTGTTCAGGCCAAATCGCCGGGCGAACACTTCGTACTGATCCCAGGGCAGTAGCGACCGCACCTCGTCGTCACTCCAGACATAGTATCGGCCCTCCTCACCTTCGGAGTCGGCGTCCCGGCTCGCGTAAAAAGCGCCCTCCGGGGAACGCATGTCCGACAGCAGCCAAGCGGCGGTTTCGTCCGCCACCTTCGCAAACAACGGCTCGCCGGTTGCGAGCCAGGCGTGCGAGTAAAGAGCGAGCAGAGGTCCGTTGTCGTAGAGCATTTTTTCGAAATGCGGAATCTGCCATTGCCCGTCCACGGAGTAACGACAAAAGCCTCCGCCTAAATGGTCGTAGATTCCTCCTTCCGCCATGCGCGTGAGCGTGAGCGTCGCCATGTACAGCGCCTCCACGTCCGGATCCTGCCCGTGCGCGCCGGCTCGCCAATGTCTGAGAAGCCTGTCGAGGGCGGACGTCTGCGGAAACTTCGGCGCGCCGCCGAAGCCGCCGAACCCGCGGTCGAACGATTGCGCCATCTGCTGGCGCGCCGTATCGAGCGGCGCCCGCGACAGTGAGGCTTCACCGGCAGAGGCGACTCGCGACAGTTGCTCGAATATGTCCTCCAGTTGCCGGCCCTGGTTGCGTACTTCGTGCCGATGCTGCGCGTAATAGCTCGCGACGCGCGTGATCAGGTCGGAAAAAGACGGCATGCCGTAGCGCGCCTCGTTCGGAAAATAGGTGCCGCCGAAAAACGGCCGCTGTCCTTCCGGATCGATGAACATCGTAAGCGGCCAGCCGCCCGGCCGCTGTGTCAGCAACTGGTGCGCCGACTGGTAGATCCTGTCCAGGTCCGGGCGTTCTTCCCGATCCACCTTTATGTTGACGAACAGGCGGTTCATCAGCGCCGCTGTTTGATCGTCCTCGAAGGACTCGTGCGCCATCACGTGGCACCAGTGACACGCGGAGTAGCCGATCGACAGAAGTATCGGTTTTCCGCTTTTGCGCGCCGCAGACAGCGCCTCCTTGCCCCAGGGGTACCAGTCGACCGGGTTGCCGGCGTGCTGCAGCAGGTAGGGGCTGGTTTCATTCGCCAGCCGGTTTCTGTGTTCGGTCTTTTCCGTCATGGGTTTCCGGTGAGCGGAGTGAGCGGCCACTATAGCGTACAAGTCGCTTCTACCGGGACTTGTGCAGCGGCTCCCCAGGACAGTGCTTTCCGCAACCTTTGTCGGCGCGGAACCGACTTCATCGTTGCCTGTCTTGCAAACTTCGGCGGGGGACAGGACACTAGCGGCCCATGATCCGTCCTCTGAAGTTCCTGCGTCTGCATGCTGCCTTATCCTGACATCGATCCGGTCGTGTTCTCGATCGGCTTTATCAAGGTTCGCTGGTACGGGCTGATGTACGTCGCGGGTTTCGTGCTTGCGTGGTGGCTTGCGCGCAAGCGGTCGGCGAGAAGCGATTCGCCGATCAAGGCCAGGCAGGTCGATGATCTGATTTTCTATGCCATGCTCGGTGTCATTGCCGGCGGCCGACTGGGTTATGTGTTTGTCTACGGCTGGGATCAGCTGACACAGGATCCGCTTTATATCTTCAAGATCACGGAAGGCGGCATGTCGTTCCACGGGGGAATGCTCGGCGTCGCCGCGGCACTCTGGCTGTACGGCCGCAAGGTGGGCAGGCGAGTCTTCGAGTTGACCGATTTCGGCGCGCCGCTGGTGCCGCTCGGGCTCGGCTTCGGCCGCATCGGTAACTTCATCAACAGCGAATTGTGGGGCAAGGCCACCGATGTGCCGTGGGCGTTCGACATCAACGGCGTCGGCCGGCATCCGTCGCAACTTTACGAGGCATTGCTGGAAGGCATCGTTCTGTTCGTCATCCTGTGGGTGTTTACGTCCCGGCCGCGTCCGTATATGGCCGCCACGGGCATGTTTCTCCTGTGGTACGGCGTTTTCCGGTTCTTCGTCGAGTTCTTCAGGCTCCCCGATGCGGATCTCGGGTACCTGGCCTTCGGCTGGGTGACGATGGGACAGATCCTGAGCGCGCCGATGATCATTGCGGGCGCGGTAATGCTGTTGCTGGCTTACCGTGGCCATGCAGGGGACAGGAGGGTGGCGGCCTGACATGCAGCAGTACCTGTCGTTGATGCGCCACGTGCGCGAATGCGGGGCGGCCAGGGAGGATCGCACCGGGACGGGCACTCTGAGCGTGTTCGGATACCAGATGCGCTTCAACCTCGAGGACGGCTTTCCCCTGGTCACGACCAAGAAGCTGCATCTGCGTTCGATCATCTACGAGCTCCTGTGGTTTCTGAACGGCGATTCGAACGTAGGCTTCCTCAAGGATCACGGGGTGTCCATCTGGGACCCCTGGGCGGACGAAGCCGGCGATCTCGGACCCATTTACGGGGTGCAGTGGAGAAGCTGGCCGACGGCGGACGGTGGGAGCATCGACCAGATCGGCGACGTCGTGCGAAGGCTTCGCGAGAACCCGGATTCGCGCCGTATGATCGTCAGCGCGTGGAATGTCGGCGAACTCGACAAAATGGCGCTGCCGCCGTGTCATTGCCTGTTTCAGTTTTACGTCGCGGACGGCAGGTTGTCCTGTCAGCTTTATCAGCGCAGCGCGGATGTTTTCCTCGGGGTGCCGTTCAATATCGCTTCGTATGCGTTGCTGACGCACATGATCGCGCAGCAGGCGGGATTCAGGATCGGCGAGTTCATCTGGACGGGCGGCGACTGCCACCTGTACCGGAATCACCTTGAACAGGCAGACGTGCAGCTCCGCCGTGAGCCGTTCCCGCTGCCCCGGCTGGTGATCGCGCGCCGTCCCGACAGCCTGTTCGAGTATCGCTTCGACGATTTCGAGATCATCGGCTACGAAGCCCATCCGCATCTGCGCGCTGAAGTCGCAGTCTGAATCGCCATGGCAACGGTAACGATGGTCGTCGCCGCCTCGACCAATAACGTCATTGGCAATCGCGGCAAGCTGCCCTGGCGGTTGCCGGACGATCTCAGGCGTTTCAGGCTGCTGACGATGGGCAAACCCGTCGTGATGGGACGGAAGACCTACGATTCCATCGGGCATCCGCTTCCGGGCCGCCGCAACATCGTCCTGAGCGGCAACAGAACGCTGACGATCGACGGCTGCGATGTGGTGGCTTCAACCGATGAGGCGCTGACGCTTGGCGTGCAAGACGGGACCGGCGAAGTGATGATCATCGGTGGCGAGAGCATCTACAGGGAATTCCTGCCGCGCGCGGACCGCATCCACATGACCCGCGTGCATTCATGGATTGGAGGAGATGCCTGCTTTCCCGAACTGAACCCCGACGAATGGCAATGCACCTGGTCGGAACCGCACCCGGCAACAGTCGATCGGCCGCTGGCGTTCACCTTTGAAACCCTGGAACGCCTGAATCGAGCGCTGTAGGAGCCCGCCCCGCGGGCGATCACCCGCTTTTCGATTGGCGCAGGTGCCCCGGAGTGCGGGTGATCGCCCGCGGGGCGGGCTCCTACAGCCTGCTTCATGACTCAGCGCAGGCTCGACAGTCGCTTGCGCACCATCGCTTCGGCCGCGCCCATATCGATTTCATCCAGCCGACCGGAGTTTCGCACCAGTTCGTTCAGCAACACCTGTTGCACGGCGCCGCGCTGCTGGGCGACGGCGTAGGGGATTTCGTCGTGGAACATCACCATCGAATATCGCGGTATGAAGCGGTCCGGCAGGCGGCGCTCCAGCTCGAACGAAAGCTCCTTGCGGAGCTTGTACTTCGGGTCACGCACGGTGTCCCGCATTTCGACATAATTCTCGAGCGCCATGTCGGCAATGGCGTTGGCGTTCGGCCGCTGTTCTGTCTCGAATGCCGCAAACGCCCGCTCCCAGCCCTGCCTTGCTTCAAGAATACGCCCCAGCAGCATGCAATCCTCGAACGCGAGATTCATTCCCTGTCCGTGAAAAGGGACGATGGCATGTGCGGCATCGCCGATCAGAAGCACGTCGCCCCCGCGGTGCCAGTGCCGGCAGCGCACGGTGCCCAGTATGCCGACAGGGTTCGCCGGGAACGTTTCGGTGAGGTCCGGAATCAGCGGCACAACGTCCGCAAACCAGCGCAGGAAAAACGTGCGAACCTCCGTCGGGTCACCGAGTGAGGCAAAGCTGTGCCTGCCTTCATTCGGCATGAACAGCGTCAACGTGAAATCGCCGCCGGGATTGGGCAGCGCAATCAGCATGAAGCCTCCGCGCGGCCAGATGTGCAGCCCCTGGGCATCGATCCGGTGGCGGCCGCCCGGTCCCGGCGGAATGCCGAGTTCCTTGTAGCCGTGCGGCAACAGCGCCTCTGTGGCGCCAACGGAGGCGCCAAGCGCCCGCCGGACAGCCGACCCGGCCCCGTCAGCTGCGATGACCGGAGCGTGGCGCAATGCGTAGTCCTTACCCTGGGCCAGATCGGTAATCCGCAGTTCACGGTTCGCTGTGTCGAACTCGTGTGCCTCCTGCTCGAAGCTCAGGACAGTGTCGTATTCGCGTTCTGCAGTATCGATGAGAATACGATTGAGTTCGGCGCGTGACACCGAGAAGATCTGTTCCTCCTCCCGCTGTCCGTACGGCTGAAGTTCGGTGGAGCCGTCTTCGTTGTGGATGATGCGTCCGCGCATGGGCATGAGCAGCGGTGCGACCCTCGGAAAAATACCGGCATGACGGAGCGCACGGATGCCGCGCGCGGACAAGGCAAGGTTTATCGAGCGGCCGGCGACGGCTCTGCCTGCGCGCGGGTCCGCACGGCGTTCGAGCACCGACACATCGAAGCCGCGGCGCTTCAGCATGATTGCAAGCAGGCTGCCGCACAGGCCTGCGCCGACGATTGTGACCGGCCCCTCCCTCATATCGTCGATCGACGGCCGGCAGGCCGGCGCTTTTCCACTGCCGCGGCCAGGCGCTCGACGAAATCGAAGACGTCGGCAAAGGAGTTGTACAGCGGCGCGGTTGCGACGCGAATGACGTTCGGCTCGCGCCAGTCGGCGAATACATCCTGCTGCTCGAGCCTGCGGAACACGTCGCGCGGCGCGAGGCCAGGGTCCGTCACGCAAAGGGACAACTGGGAGCCGCGCGCGTCGAGTGGCGTGATCGTCGTGACCCTGTCCTGCAAACGCTGTTCGAGCAATTGCGCCAGATAAGCCGTCAGGCGCAGCGATTTCTGCCGCAGCCGGTCGATGCCCGCTTCGTGGAAGACATCCAGGGACGCGAGCACCGGCGCGAGCGACAGTATCGGCGGGTTGCTCAGTTGCCACAGCTCGGCGCCTCTTGCGGGATCGAAGGTAGCGGCCATGCGGAAGCGGGTTTCCTCCGCATGTCCCCACCAGCCGAGGAGCTGCGTTGACGCGTTTCCATCGAGATGGCGCGCATGCACGAATGCGCCGGCCACCGCGCCGGGGCCACCGTTCAGATATTTGTAGCTGCACCATGCCGCGAAGTCGGGCGCCCATTCGTGCAGCGCGAGTGGAACATTGCCGACGGCGTGCGCAAGGTCCAGCCCGACCCGACACCCCTTCGCCCTGCTGCGCGCGCAGAGATCGTCCATGTCCAGAAGCTGGCCGTTGTAGTACTGCACGCCCGGCAGCAGCACCAGCGCGATCTGTTCGCCGCTGTCGTCGAGTATCCGCTGCAGGTCGTCGACGTGCAGCGTCTGGTCGGCGGCGCGCGGCCCCCATTCGAGCAATGCCTCCGCGGGATCGAAACCACGCAGGCGAATCTGCGACTCCGCGGCGAAGCGATCAGAGGGAAACGCCGTGGACTCGATGAGGATCTTGTAGCGCGACGCAACAGGTCGATAGAACGACGTCATCAACAGGTGCAGGTTGACGGTCAGCGTATTCATGGCGACGACTTCGTCGGTCGCAGCACCCGTCAGCTCGCAAAGCCCGGCGGTCGCGAACCGATGATAGGGCAGCCATGGCCGGCGCGCGTGAAAGTGTCCCTCGACCCCGAGACGCGCCCAGTCGTCGAGCTCTTCCTGCACGTATCGCACAGCCTCTTTCGGCTGCAGGCCGAGCGAATGCCCGCAGAGATAGACGGGGGACAGCCCGTGCCTTGATTGCGGGAAGTTGAACCTGTTTCTGAAAGGGCCGAGTTCGTCCGCTCTGTCCAGTGACAGCGCGAAGTCCCGATGCGTATCGATTGCCGCAGTCATGCAAACGTTTCCCGCTTCAGGTTCAGCCAGTTCAGTGCGGCGCCGGCGAGAAGGGTGTCGCGCGTCTTTGCGTCGAGCTCCATCGACTCAATCATCTTTCCGGGATGGTGTTCGCCCAGCGGAAACGGGTAGTCGCTGCCGAGCGCGATGCAGTCTGCGCCCATCAAATCGATCATGAATCTGAGCATCATCGGTTCGTGCACCAGCGAGTCGACGTAAAAACGTCCGAGGTATTCGCGCGGGTTTCGTTCGCTGTTGGTGGCGACGATGTCGGGACGCACGCGAAAGCCGTGCTCCAGCCGGCCGACGATGCCGGGGAACGCGCCGCCGCCGTGCGCAAACGCGACCCGCAACGCGGGCAGGCGCTCGAACACGCCACCGAAGATCAGCGAGCAGATCGAAAGCGCGGTCTCCGCAGGCATTCCCACGAGCCACGGCAGCCAGTAAAGCCCCATGCGCTCGCGGCCGAGCATCTGCCAGGGGTGCACGAAAACCGCCGCTCCGAGATCCGCAGCTGCCTCCAGTACCGGAAAAATGCGCTCATCGTCGAGATTCCAGCCGTTGACATGGGAGCCGATCTGCACGCCGGCGAGTCCCAGGGAGCCGCTGCATCGCTCCAGTTCCCTTATCGACAGATCAGCGTCCTGCATCGGCAGCGTGCCGAGGCCGACAAAACGGCGCGGATATTCGTCGACGAGCGACGCGATATGGTCGTTCAGGATTCGAGCAAGGTCCGCTGTGTGTTCCGCCTTGGCCCAATAGCTGAACATGACCGGTACGGTAGAGAGCACCTGCACATTCACGCTGCAGGCGTTGCAGTCGGCCAGACGCACGGCGGGATCCCAGCAATTCGCTTCAATTTGCCGGAATTCCTTCCCGTCGATCATCATCCGCGCGCAGCCGGGGCCCTGATGCTCCAGCTGCACGAAGCCGCCGTAACCGTAACGTTTGGCGAGGTCCGGCCAGTCCTGGGGAAGTACGTGAGTGTGTATGTCGATCTTCAGCATGAGCGCCCGCATGCTGCGGCATGGCATACCACGCCGTTACTGCCCCGGAACCGGCATGACTGCGCCGCAGTTGGCGCAGGTACGGTTTTCCTCGCAGCCATAGAAGCGGTCGAAGATCGGCGGTAACTGTCCGACGATATCGCTTAAGAACACGTATTCTTCGTAAAGTTTGTGATGACAGCTGTCGCAGAACCACATGAACCCGTCGAGTTCGTGCGGCAGGCGCTTGCGCTCCACAACCAGGCCGACGGTGTCGGCAAAGCGCTGCGGCGAATGCGGCACTCTTGGCGGCAAAAGCAGAATTTCCCCTTCGCGAATCGGGATGTCGACCTGGCGGTCGTCCTGGATGGTCTTCAGCAGCATCTCTCCTTCGAGCTGGTAGAAGAACTCCGGGCCTTCGTCGTAATGATAGTCCTTTCGCGAGTTCGGCCCGCCGACCACCATGACGATGAAATCGTCATCCTCGAACACCTGCTGGTTGCAGACCGGGGGCTTCAGCAGATGACGGTGCTCGTCGATCCATTTATGCAAGTTGAAGGCTGTCAGCGATTGCATGGTCTTCCCGGTATCAGTCGGCAGCGCGGCGGTCGTTACGGTTGTCGACAAAGGCAACGCACTTCAGTTCGATGGCAATCGGCGTCGGCAGCCGGTTGACTTCGACCGTAGTCCGGCAGGGGCCTTCCTCCTGAAAATACTCGCCGTAGACGCGGTTGAAGACGTCGAAGTCGCGTTTGATATCGGTCAGGTACACGGTAACTTCGACCAGGTCGCGAAAAGGTCACCAGCCCGGCGCGCATGTGGGTAAGCCCCGACCGGCGGCGCCGCTTTGTTTGCAAAAATGCCCCCTTTCTTCCCCTCATCGCGCAGCTCCGAACCGGAGTGGGGCAGTGTACTCCGTCGGCCGGCGGCGGACATCCGCTGGCCTGAAGCCGGCATTTACTCTGAGCAATCGACCTGCACGATCTTCGGACGCTGCTCCAGTCGCACCGCCGTCAGGTCCCTTTTCCACACACAGCCGGTATCGATGCCGATCAGGTCCGGCTTTACGATCAGCCCCAGTGCCGACCAGTGACCAAACACGATGCGGGTTCCGCGCCAACGCGCATCGGGAGCGTCGAACCATGGGATGAGTCCCTTTGCGGCATTTTCCGGCGGGCCTTTGTGCGCGTAGTCAAGCCGTCCGCTGCCGTCGATCATGCGGATGCGCGTCAGGCAGTTGACGATAAAACGCAGCCTCTTGTTGCCCGTCAGCCTGCCGGACCAGCGGGACGGAGAGTTACCGTACAGCTTCGGCAGGAAGTCCCGGTAGTCGCTGCCCTGTAGAACCGCCTCTACCTCCGCCGCTCTGGCCAGCGTCTTTCGTATCGTCCACCTCGGATGCAAGCCTGCGTGTACTACCAGCGTGTTCATGGACTTGCTGAAATGAGCAAGCGGCCGCCTGCGCAGCCAGTCCATCAGCTCGTCGCAGTCGTCGGCGCGAAGCAGTTTGGCAAGCGTTCCCTTGCGCTCGTCCGGATCGCCGATACCGTTCGCCACGGCAAGCGCGTGCAGGTCGTGATTGCCGAGGACGGTGATGGCGGTTTCTCCCAGGTTGCGCACGAAGCGCAGGGTCTTCAGCGATTTGGGGCCGCGGTTGACGAGATCGCCGGTGAGCCACAGGCGGTCCTTGTCCGGGTCGAAGGCCAGCTTGTCCAGCAGGCGGCGAAAGGGGTCGTAACAGCCCTGGATGTCGCCGATTGCGTATACCGCCATGATCAGCCTTCGATATTCAGTGGCGTAGTTCCGCATTGTTCATGAACGGTCAGAGGCGGTGCAAAGCAGGGTCCCGGCTGTGGGGAGGTCGTTTCGGCTCTGGCATCCTGCTTCGCTCTAACTCCTGCATCCCTGCAGTCGCCAGGAACGCCGTGAACCCATCCATGGGGGCTTCGCGCAAACATCCCCCTCTTTGGGACAATTCGCGACGATCCTGGAACGGCCTCCCCACAGCCAGGACCCTGCCGAAACGTCGTGGCGTTCATGAACAATGCTGCGTTCCGCGGTCGGAGAGACTAGTGGAGTACGCCCGGGACGGCGAGGGTGAACGGGGGGATGGGGGCGTCGAAGCTGATGCCGTTGTCGGCTTGCATACGGTAGCTGCCCTGCATTGCGCCGACCGGGGTTTCGAGTATGGCGCCGCTCGAGTAACGGAATTTTTCGCCCGGATTCAGGTGCGGCTGTTCGCCGACTACGCCGTCGCCGCGGACTTCCTGAACCTTGCCGTTCGCGTCCGTGATCAGCCAGTGACGGCTCAGCAGCTTCGCCGGGACGTTGCCCTTGTTCGATATGGTGATGGTGTAGGCGAATACGTAGCGGCCGACGTCGGGTTCGGACTGGTCATCGACGTAGTCGGTGACCACTTCGATGCTGATTTCGAATTCGTCGTCTGTCATTTGGGGTGCGGCATCAGGTTTTCCTCCGCTTTTGCGGCATTCTATCCTTTTTGACGGGCGCAAGGTGGTTTGCGAGTGCCACCCATGCCGTTACCGGCACTTCCTCTGCGCGTGCGCCGGGGTCGATGTGTACGGTGTCCAGATCCTCGCTCGTGGCGGTCCCTTTCAGTGCATTCCTCAAAGTCTTGCGCCTCTGGCTGAAAGCCTGCGCAACGATGCGGGACATGAGCTTCGGATCGGCTATCGCCATTTCATCAGGCTGCCTCGGCCACAGCCGGATGAAGGACGACGTAACCCTGGGTGGCGGCCTGAACGCGGAGGCCGGCACGTCGAACAGCTGTTCCGCATGCAGGCGGCAGCCCAGCATGATCGTGAGCCTGCCGTATTCGCCGGTCCCCGGCAACGCCGTGATCCGGTCGACCACTTCTTTCTGCAGCATGAAGTGCAGGTCCCGCAGATCCCGCGGATCCCCGATTGCGCTCGCGTACTCGGTCATGCGGAACAAGAGCGGCGTCGAAATGTTGTAGGGCAGATTGCCGACTATGCGTAGCTTGTTGCCCAGCGATGCATAATCGAAACTGAGCGCGTCCGCTTCGTGAATGAACACGTTGCCGAGCGACCGGTAGCGTTGGCGCAGCCAGGGCACGAGGTCCCGATCGAATTCGATGGCATGCAGTGTCGCGCCCGAGCCGGCAAGGGGTCCGGTAATGGCGCCGCGCCCGGGGCCTATTTCGACGACGATGTCGCCGGCGCGTGCTGCAATTGCGCCGACGATGTTCTGGACAATCTCCGCGGACTCGAGAAAGTGCTGACCGAAACGCTTGCGCGGCGCTGGCGGCATTCTCATGCCGCCGTGAGCATGACGGCCATTTCAACGGCGGCAAGCATGCTGCCCGGATCGGCCTTGCCGGTGCCGGCGATATCGAGCGCCGTCCCGTGATCCACCGAGGTGCGCACGACGGGAAGGCCCAGGGTGACATTTACGGCAGTGCCGAAACCTGCGTATTTCAGCACCGGCAGGCCCTGATCGTGATACATGGCAAGCACGGCGTCGGCCTTGCCGGCGGCGGGCGTGAAGGCCGTGTCGGCCGGCACCGGGCCGCGAATATCGATACCGCGTTCCCGCATGGCCGAAACCACGGGCGCGATGACGTCTTTCTCTTCACTGCCGAGATGTCCGCCTTCGCCGGCGTGCGGGTTGAGGCCACACACCAGGATCGATGGCCTGGTGATGCGGAACTTGCCCTTCAGGTCGTCGTTCAGCACCTCGATGACGTCCGACAGGCGTTGCCGGGTCAGATATGCCGAAACGTCCTTCAGGGGCATGTGCGTGCTCGCCAGCGCAACCCGAAGATCGGCCGCGACAAGCAGCATGACCGGCGTGCGTGCGGAGGTAAGCTCTGCCAGATATTCGGTATGGCCCGTGAACGGAATGCCGGCGTCGTTGATGGCGCTTTTCTGCAGCGGGGCCGTCACCAGAGCGGCGAAAAGGCCGCTGTTGCAGCCTTCCACGGCTCGCCTGACGCCCTCAAGCAGCGAGCGTGAATTCCGCGGATCCGGCGTGCCGCAGACGTCGCGATTCGGCAGAGCCTGCGTCATGACCACGAGCTGGCCGGCGTTCGCCCGCGCGGCTCTTTTTGCCGACGGATCGAACTCGCGAACAGTGATGTCGTTCCAGCCAAGCCTTGCTGCCCGCGCCAGCAGCATCTCCGGGTCGGCCACGATGACCAGCCCGTCGGAGCGGCCGCGGCGCGCAAGCTCGAGGCACAGTTCGGGCCCGATGCCCGCCGGCTCGCCGGCCGTTACCACGAGCGGCCTGTTCGCAAGGGGAAAATTCAATACCGTCGATTCGCCGATGATGTCAGTACCAGCCGCAGGCACTGGCTACGAACGTATATCGACGTACGCTTCGTCCCGCAGCCTGCGTACCCATAGTTCAGATTCGTCAGCAAGCTTGCTGTTACGGATCCGCTGGATGCAGTTGCTCTCTTTCAGATCTTCCGTGTTGTCGTACGTGCGTCGGTCGACCACTTCGAGTATGTGCCAGCCGAAGCGCGACTGGAACGGCTCCGATACGACACTGAGCTCGAGATTGTTGGCGACTTCTTCGAATTCCGGCACGAATGTGCCCGGCCCGCGCCATCCCATGTCGCCGCCGCTGTTGGCCGAACCCGGATCGTCGGACAGCAGTTTCGCGAGTTCACCGAATTCCTCGCCGGACTGGATCTGGTCGCGCGCTTCCTGAAGACGCTGCTTCGCGGTTTCGTCGTCGATGATTTCGTTCGGCGTGATGAGTATGTGGCGAATTTTCATCTGCTCTATTTCGCTCTTCTGGTTGACGCCGCGTACATCGTTCACCTTGACGATGTGATAACCGCTGACGGCTCGCATCGGCTCCGAATAGTCGCCGGCCTGCATGGGCCCGACGACATCGGAAAAGAGCGTCGGCAGCTGGTCGCCCTTGCGCCAGCCGAGGTTACCGCCCTCGAGACCGGTCTCACTGTCGGAATAGCGCACCGCCATTTCGCCGAAGTCCGCGCCCTGTTCCAGTTGCTGATAGACATAGCGTGCCTCGGTTTCCGCCTCAGCGAACTGCTCGCTGGTGGCAGACTGCGGCACCGAAATCAGGATGTGCGACAGGTTGTACTCGGAATTCACGACGACGTTGTCTTCGAGATCCGCGATGCACTGTTCGATTTCCCGCGGAGCGACCGAGATGCGCCCGGTCACGTCGATGCGGCGCAACTGGTCGAGAACCAGTTGCTTGCGCATTTCCCGGCGATACTCGCCATAGTTGACGCCATCCCGCGCAAGCAGTTCCGGCAATTGCTCGAAGGAAATGCCGTTGTCCTCCGCGACTTGCGCGATTGCCGAGTTGAGCATCTGGTCGGAAATCTGGATGCCGACCCGCTCGGCCCGCTGCAGTTGAATCTGCTCCAGGATAAGCCGCTCCAGCACCTGCTCCTTGAGCA
>Ga0299906_10001085_pt1 | contig 23673 bp, 15 predicted proteins | sample RVTome_14_FD_200259 | JGI IMG/M metagenome (GOLD analysis project Ga0299906, IMG submission 200259) | Soil microbial communities from uranium-contaminated site in the Upper Colorado River Basin, Wyoming, United States - RVT145D125 (version 2) ...
GGAAGCTGGCCGAGGGAGCCGTGCCGGTCTGGTCTCCGGACGGGCGCCAGATCGCGTTCTCGGTAGTGGACGCCCAGGGCCGGTGGGAGCTCTTCGTCCAATCCCTGGATGGGGCGGAGGGCGGTCGGCGCCTCTACGCCACGGACGCGCAGGTCATGGCCAGCTCGTGGTCGCCGGATGGCCGCACGCTCGGAATCACACGAGGCGCCGAGATCTACTCTCTGGGTTTCCTGGATGTGGACGACGATGCAGCAGCCTTGACTGTACCGAATCCGGCTTCGTACGAGCTGTTCCCGGCGTTCTCCCCCGACGGAGGATGGATCGCCTTCGGGGCGTCGGCGACGGGCAGCTTCGAGATCTGGGTGCGCTCCTATCCCGATGGCGAGACCGTCCGGCAGCTCAGCGTCGATGGCGGGGTCGAGCCCGTCTGGTGCCCGAATGGGGAGCTCTTCTTCAGGACCGCGGACCGGTGGATGGTCACCACCGTGACCACCACCCCGGAGCTCGCGTGGGATCCGCCTCGGCAGCTCTTCACGACCGACTTCATCGATACGCCCAACTCCACCTGGGACGTGTCGCCCGACGGGAAGTACGTGTTCCTCTTCCAGCGCACGACCGAGCACCGCCGGGATCGGCTGCACGTGCTCTCGAACGCTTTCGCTGGAGCGCGCTACGACGCCGGGGGACCGTAGTAGCGCGCGACCAGCACCGACACCGTTGCCAGCAGCCCGAGCGCGACGGCGGTCAGCGAGGTCGCCGCCCTGTAACGCTCGGGGACGCCCAGCGCGCGCCACCCGGATGGCCAGGCCCAGGCCGCGAAGGCCGCGATAGGAAGGATGTGACGGCCCTCGAGGTACGGCGCTCCGACGGGGGTCCATACCAGGTACGCGGTACGAGGAAGACGAGGGGAAGACCTGCGGCGCAGGACATCACGAGGAAGGCCCGGGCGGGATCGAGGGAGGAACCGGGGTCTGGTCGAACGAGCGGCCTCCCTCGAGCGGGCCCCCGGGGCCGGGGCCCTTTCTACGGCAGGAGGATCATAGATTGGCGCGGCCAGAACCCGGTCGCGGCCGACCGGGGGTCGGCGCCTGTGGCCGGGTTCCCACAGCAGGTGTGGCCCTGCGAGGCTCAGGCCGCTCGGTAGGGAATCCGCCGCAGCCCTCGCGGTGCCTGCGAACGCATCCTCCACACCAGCAGACCCGCGGCGACGGCCACCGCGGCCACTCCCAGACCCAGCATCGCAACGCGGCGCATCTCGTCTCGCTCCTCGTTTCGGAAGCCGCTCACGCGGCTGAAGTTGTGGGCTCCAAGCGGACCCGACGCGACAGCAGCGCGAGCAGCCCGAGCAGGATCAGGCCTCCGGGCAGCAGCAGGATGCCCAGGGCCATGCGCCACGAAGCCCCCTCCCGCCGAACCCCGGGAGCACCCGCTGGGCTCGCTCACACCGACCGATCTCCGCACCCACACGATGCGGCGATGCAAGCGCCGCGCCACGGTCGAAGATCGCACGTGCGTCCTGACGATCTCCGCGCCCGATCCGGTGGTGGCGGGGATCACTGGACGGGGACGGGTCCCGTCGACCTCAGGCCCGGGCGGCCAGGGCCATGCGCAGGTGGGCCGCCAGCGTGGCCTCGACGGACGCGGGGCCGAAGTCCCGGAGCCGCTCCCGCTGCGACGCCAGCACGCCCCGGCGCAGCTCACCGTCCGTGGCCAGGGCATGGGCCAGCTCGGCCACCGGCGCCAGGTCCTTCTCGGTGAACTGGACACCGGCCCGCCCCAGGGTGTGCTCCACGGCGGTCGACCGGTAGGCCAGTACGGGCACATCCATGAGCATCGCCTCGACCAGGGGCACCCCGAAGCCCTCGTGCTCGCTCATCGACACGAACACGTGTGCCGACGCGTAGCAGGCGAGCAGCTCTGCGTGATCGACGTGCCCCGTGAACAGGACCTCCCCCTCGTCGAGACCCAGCTCCCGAGACATCCTCAGGAGGGCGTCCAGGTAGTGACGCGTCAAGGGCCGGCCGTGGCCCGTCTCCCGTCGCGGGTGCTTGCCCACGAGCACGAGCCGCACCCCCGGCTCGATGAAGCGCTTCCAGTACGCCGCCAGGCGGATCAGGTCCTCGGGGCGCTTGTTCGGGGAGACGCGACCCACGAAGAGCAGGTTCTTGCGGCCGTCCCCGAGCAGGCGCCGCAGCACCGGGTTGGGCGGCTCGAGGTAGCGGTCGAAGTCGAGGTAGATGGGAAGGACGCCCGTCCTGCGGAAGCCCGCCGCCTCGAGCTCGGCACGATTGAACTCGCTGTCGCCGAGGGCGAGGTCCACCGCGTCCGCGAGGCTGCCGAGCTGCTCGCGGCCGGCGACACAGATCCGGGCCATCTCCGGGTCGTAGTCGGCGAAGAACTCGGGCGGCGTGATGTTGTGGTGGATCAGCATCCGGCGCCCCCGGTGGCTCCTCAGTGCTTCCGTGAGCGGCGAGGGAAGGGCGTAGTGGAGGATCACCAGGTCATCCGGGCCGCCCGGGCGGAAGTCGCCGAAGCGGAAGGCCTCGCCGGCCAGGTCCTCGTCCAGGCTGAGGGTGTAGACGTCCGCGGGGTGTCCCCAGCGACGGAGCGCGTCCCGCATGCGCAGGGTCGAGTCGCCGATCGCGTCCCCCCGGTGCAGCGCGGGCACCCACTGGTCGACGCGGGGCTTTGCGCTCATCGGGCCCCGAGGGCGGGGGATCCCAGCACCGGGCCGAGGCGCTCCAGCAGCAGCGCCCCGTAGTCGGTGGACCGGAGCTGCGCGACCCGGCGATCCTGCCCGGCCAGGATCCCGCGCCGCGCGGTCTCGTCCCGCAGCAGCGTCCAGGCCAGCTCCGCCACCAGCTCGGGGTGCTTCTCCCGGAGCAGCACCCCCGCGCCCCCCAGGGTCTCGGCCACGGCCCCGGCGTCGTACGCGACGACCGGTACCCGGAACAGCATGGCCTCGACCAGCGGAACGCCGAAACCCTCGTGCTCGGAGAGGCACAGGAAGAGGTCCGCGACGGAGTAGCAGGCGGCCAGCTCGGCGTCGTCGACGTGCCCGGCGAAGACCACCTGATCCCTGACCCGCAGCTCCCGCGCGAGCTGCTCGAGCGCCCCGCGGTACCGCCCCTGTCCCGCGTCGCTTCCCACCAGGAGCAGCCGGCTCCCGGCGTCCAGGTGGCGGGCGTACACGGCGAAGGCGCGGATCAGATCCTCCACCCGCTTGTTGGGCGCGAGGCGACCGACGAAGAGCAGGTTGCGCCGGCCGTCGCCGTACAGGCGGCGCGCCACCGGCGCGGGGGCGCGCTCGTAGCGTGAGAAGTCGAACAGGATCGGGAGCACCGCCGTCTGCCGGTACCCGGCCCCCTCGAGGTCGCCGCGGCTGAACTCGCTCTTGGCGAGTGCGAGCTCGGCCCGGTCCCGGAACCCCGCGAGGAGCCTGCGGCCCTCTTCCCCGAGGCGGACCAGCTCCGGGCTCGAGCCGAGGAAGAACTCCGGCGGGGTGACGTTGTGGTAGACGAGCACCAGGCGGCTGCTCGCGTCCCGGGCGATCCCGGGAGCGACCTCGCCCACGGCCAGGTGGAACAGGCAGACGTCTTCCGGCGCGGCGCAGCCCGGATAGCTGGCCGCGGGCCGGGCCTCCGCGGCCAGGCGGTCGTCCACCTTCTCGGCGAAGATCTCGGAGACCATCCCGGCCCGCCGCAGGAGCCCGCGGATCGCGAGGGCCTCGTTCCCCACGGCGTCGCCGTAGTGGAGGTTCACGAGGAGCTGGTCCACGCGACGGGGCGCTCCGGGCATCGGGTGATTGTAGTGTCGGCTCCCGGATCCCGCCCGAGCTGGTTCGCCCCGGGCTTCAGGGGTAGGATGCTGGGCCGTGCCCACGGAGGAGTCCATGCGTTCCATCGCGCCGACAGTCGTCTGCGGGAGAGGAGGCCGGGACCGCTCTCGTCGCGTTTCCCACGGCCCGGTTGTCGTCCTGGGCGCCTTGGCGGCCCTGCTCGTCCAGCCCGCCCGGGCCGACGGCCCCCCGACCCTGGCCGTCGGATCGGCCGCGCCGGACTTCAGCCTCCCGGGCGTCGACGGACGCACCTACAGCCTGGCCGACTTCTCCGAGGCGCCGATCCTCGTGGTCGTCTTCACCTGCAATCACTGCCCGACCGCCCAGTCCTACGAGGAGCGCCTGATCCGGCTCACCGAGGACTACTCGAGCCGGGGCGTCGCCGTGGTGGCGATCTCCCCCAACGATCCCCTGGCCGTGCGCCTGGACGAGCTCGGCTACACGGACCTGGGAGACACCCTCGAGGACATGAAGATCCGGGCCGAGCACCGGGGCGTCAACTTCCCCTACCTGTACGACGGGGACGAGCAGGCGGCAGCCGGGGCCTACGGTCCCGTGGCCACTCCACACGTGTTCGTCTTCGACGCCGACCGGAAGCTCCGCTTCGTGGGCCGCTTCGACGACAGCGAGGAGGGCGTCCACGCCGGAACGCAGCACGACACCCGGAACGCCCTCGACGCGCTCCTGAGCGGCGCGCCCGTGCCGGTGGAGCAGACGAAGGTCTTCGGCTGCTCGGTCAAGTGGGCCGACAAGCGCGACTCGAACCGGCGCTACCTGGAGAAGCTCGCGGCCGAGGAGGTCACCCTGGAGGCCGTCGACGAGGTCGGTGTCCGGGAGCTGGTCGCGAACCGGACCGACGAGTACCGGCTGATCAACGTCTGGGCCACGTGGTGCGGCCCCTGCATCGTGGAGTTCCCCGAGTTCGTCACGATGCACCGGATGTACGGGCACCGCGCCTTCGAGCTCGTCTCGATCAGCGCCGACGACCCCTCGCTGCGCCCCAAGGTGCTCGCCTTCCTCCAGAAGCAGCAGGCCTCCCACCGCAACTACCAGTTCCACACCGGCGACCAGTACGCGCTCATCGAGGCCGTGGACGAGAGCTGGCAGGGAGCGCTCCCCTACACGATGCTCGTCGCCCCCGGAGGCGAGGTGCTCTACTCCGAGCAGGGCGAGATCGATCCCCTCGACATGCGCCGCAGGATCGTGGACCGCATCGGCCGGGAGAAGGACTGGTAGAGGCCCCCTCACCCCTACGGGGGAGAGAGCGGCGCGCGGGACTCGCCGCGGCGCTCGGGCTCGCAGCCGTCGCGACGGCGTCGATCCTCGCGATGCCGGTGGACCTCCGTTTCTCCTCCCGGAGCGGGCACTGGAAGAGCGCCACCGCCGGGCTCCGCGATTCCGGCGCCGCGAGGCTGCTCCGGGCCGGCGAGCGCTCGAGCTTCGAGGTTCCGTCGGGGCTCGAGCCCCCGGCCCACGTCGGCCTGACCGTGTCGCGACGCCGGCCGGAGCGGCCGGTGCGGCTCCACGTGTCCCGCGACGGCGTTCCCCTCTCGGAGATCGAGCTGCGAGCCGAGCCGATCGAGATCCGCGTTCCCGTGGCGCGCGACTCCGTGCGTCTGGAGCTGGAGGCGGAGAGCCCGCTGCCGGCCTTCGCCCCGGCCTTCTTCGTCCACGAGATCGTGGTCGACCGGGACCTGCACGCGGCGCGCTGGCTGGCCTGGGCACTGCCGCCTCTCGCCGGGCTGATCGCGTTGCTGGGGCTGCGCCGGCGCCTGGGCCCGTGGCTGGCCATCGGCTGGATGCTCGTAACCGGCGCGATCGGTGTGATCGCGGCGGTCCTCCTCTGGGACCCGCCGGCGGCCCTCCGGATCTCGCCCCTGGTCTGGTACGGCATCGCAGTCGCGGTGGTCGCCGCCGCGTGGCTGGCGAGTTGCCTCACGAGGCGCGCCCTGGGCTTGCCCGTGCTGGCGCCGCGGTCGGAAGAGCTGGCGCCGCCCCCTCACCGGACCTTCCTCGGCCTCACCCCGCGGTGGGCGCTCGGAGTGTTCGGCCTGGCCGCGCTGTTGCGCCTCGGCTTCGTCGTCGTGGTCGACCAGCCCCTCCTCTACCCCCACACCTACACCTACTTCGACGCGGCGCTGCGCATCGCCACCCACCCCGAGCCCGTCAGCTACATCCTCGGGAGCGAGGAGTGGCGGCTCTGGCACGTCCACTGGACCATCGCACCGCTCTACTATGTCGCCCTGGGTCTGATGCTCCGGTGGACGGGGCTCGACTTCTTCCCCGTGGAGCTGTGCCAGGGACTGCTCGACTCGGTCACGGCGATCGCCGTGGCGGCTCTCGGGCGCTTCGCGGGAGGGCGCCACGGCGCCTGGGCGGGGGTGGCGTACGCTCTCTACGCGCCCGCAGTGGAGCTGACGAGCTGGGCCATGACCGAGCACCTGCAGACACCGCTGCTGGTGCTCCCGGTCGCCATGGTCGCGGCGCCGGGCCCGCTCGGCCGGGCCAGGCACCTCGCTGCCGGCTTCCTGGCGGGGCTCGGAGCCCTGGCGCGCTCCGTGTCGATCGGCCTGATCGGGATCCTGGTGCTGTGGAGAGCCGACCTGCTGCGGCTCCGCCGGACCAGCGCCGCGGCGGCGCTGCTGGTGACCGCCGGCGCCGCGGCGGCGATCCTCCCGTGGACGGCCCGCAACGTGCTCATCGTCGGACAGATGGTCCTGATCGAGGACAACGGCGTCTTCAACCTCTGGGTCGACAACGCCTTCACCGCGACCGAGGCCGAGCGCCGCTGGCAGGAGGAGCGGATCCAGCTGGAGACGGATCCGCGCGAGCGCCGGGAGCTGGCCGCCGGCTTCGTGCGCGAAGGGATGGAGCGCTACCCGGGGCGGTTCCTCGAGAAGGTGGAGGTGAACTTCTGGCACTTCCTGCGTCCCGAGGGGCTGCATCAGGTCCTGGGGTCCGAGTCGGCCACCAGCCCCTGGCAGCTCGCGGCCTGGGTCGTCTTCGACGACCTGCTCACCCTCGCCGCGCTCCCCCCGTTCCTGGTCTTCCTCGCCGCGGGGCGGCCGTCGGCGTCCCGGAGCCTGATCGCGTGGTGGACGCTCTATTACCTGGCCATGGTGGTCGTGGTCTTCCACAACGAGATCCGCTACCGCAGCGCGCTGATCCCGTTCCTGCTCGCCGGAGCCGCTGGAGGTCTGGCTGTGCTGTGGGACCGCGGACAGTGGAGGCGACCCGCCGTCTGGATCTCGCTCTCCCTGGGCCTGCTCCTCGTCGGGAGATCGACCGGGGAGTACGCCGCGGTCGGCGGGAACGCCCTGCGGGCGTGGCGCGCGATGGCGCTCGTCGGCGCAGCGGTGGAGCAGGGGCGCCTCGACGACGCCTGGACTCTGACCGAGCGTGCCTCGGCGTTCGCTCCCGGCTCGGGCCGGCCGTGGCGGGGGCTCGGGCGGCTCCTACTGTGGGCCGGCCGCCCCGCGGAGGCCCTCGAGGCGTACCGCCGGGCCGGGTTCCGGTCGAACCCGCTGAACCAGGTCGCGACCATGGGCGCGGCCCGCGCACTCCGCGACCTCGGCCGGGACGAGGAGGCGGACGTCCTGGTGGACGAGCTGAACCGCCATTCGCGCAGCACGGACCCCTGGCCCGCTCTCGAGTCGGCCTGGCGGGAGCTCCCCCCGCCCCGCACCGACGACGTCGGCGTAGGCTGGGACTCGTACGGGGCCGTGCGGGGTTTCCACGATCCCCTCGGCGGCGAAGGCGGGGAGCCGGCCCACCGGTGGAGCCGCGGCCGCGCCTGGCTTCGGCTCTCCCCGAAGACGGCGGCGGCGAGCTACCAGCTCGTCCTCGAGATGGGTTCTCCGGAGCCGTCGCCCCACCCCCGCCCCGAGGTGCACGTCTACGTGAACGGAGCGTTGCGGGCGGAGCTGCGCCTCGAGCGGGAGCTGCGGCCGTACCGCGTCGAAGCGCCCGCCCCGCCTCGGGGAGCGCCGCTGCTGGTCGAGCTGCGCTGCTCCACGTGGACCGCCGTGGGCTACCCGGCCGACCGCGGCGTGCGGGTCGACCGGCTCCGCGTGCGGCCGTCGTCCCCGGGCCCGGGCCCGGAGATGCCGGCCGAGCCCCCTGGTAAGATCGGCTGAATGGTGCGCTCCGCCCAGCTGCGTTTCGGACCCCTGGAGTGGAGGGCGCTCGAGGCCCTCTGGCGCCGCGGCTCGGAAGCGTCGGTGCGGGATCTCGGAGCCGACTTCCCCGACCTGGCGTACACGACGCTCATGACGACCCTGGACCGGCTCTTCCGGAAGGGTGCCCTGGCTCGGCGCCGGGCGGGACGCGCCTTCCTCTACGCTCCCGCCGTCACCCGGGCCGAGCTGAGCCGGGAGCGCGCCGTCAGCGCCCTCGACTCGCTCCTCGACGAGAGCCCCGAGCCGGATGCGCTGCGGCCCGTGCTCTCGCACCTCGTGGAGAAGGTCGGCGCGCGGGACCGCGAGCTGCTCGCCGACCTGGAGCGCCTCGTCCGGGCTCGCCGCAGGGCTATCCGGGGGAGCTCGAGATGAGCCTCGCAGCCCTCGGCACCGCGCTGGCCCTGGGCGCGTACGCCGTCGCCTCCACCCTTGGCTGCGCGATCAGCGTGGCGGGTTGGCGCAGCCTGCCGCTCCTGGTCCCCACCGCGTCCCCTGCCGTGCGATCCCAGCTCCTCTTCGCACTGCGGGTGCTGCCTCCGGTCCTCGGAGCGGCGGTGGCGGGGCTGCTGCTCCTCGCGTTTCTGCTCTTCGAGCCCAGGGAATCCGTCGAGCCGGTGGGAGTGCCCCTGCTGCTGCTCGCCCTGCTCGGCGGCGCCCTGCTGGTCACTGGAGCCCGGCGCGCGGCGCACGGCGCCCGGGTTTCGTCGCGCGTCGCCCGATCCTGGCGGGCCCGCGGCCGCGAGCGGGCGCTGGGGGCCAGGGGGGAGACGGCGGTCGTGTTCGACTGGGCGTTTCCGGTGGTGTCGCTGTTCGGCTGGCGGCGTCCCCACCTCTTCGTGGAGCGACGCCTCCTCGAGGCGTTCGATGCCGACGAGCTGGACGCCGTGCTGCGCCACGAGAGCGCTCACGCCCGGGGCCGGGACAACCTCAAGCGCTCCGTGATGCGGTCGTGCCCCGACGTCCTGGGCGCGACACCGCTCTCGCGACGGCTCGAGAAGGACTGGAGCGAGGCTGCCGAGGCGGCGGCCGACGACGCGGCTTCCGCCGGCGGCGCGGGGCAGCGCCTCGCCCTCGCGTCGGCCATCGTGAAGCTCGCCCGCATGGCGACGCCCCTTCCCTGTCCCGTACCGGGCAGCGCCGCGTACGACGGTGCCCCCGTCGCGTCCCGGGTGTCGCGCCTTCTCGACGACGGTGACGCGATCGCCCCCCTCGCGGCCCCCAGCCTCGCTCTCGTCTCGACACCCCTGGCCCTGGCGGTGCTCTGGGGGCTCGGGCAGCTCCGACAGATCCATGAGCTGATCGAGCGGGCGGTCGCGTTCCTGGGGTAGCGCGGGTGCGGATGTCCGCCTCCCGATTCCGCGACGTTCACCGCGGCCGTCTCGCGGCGCCGTGGCTGCTCGGGATCGCCTTCGCGTGCTGCGGCGGAGACCGGGAGACCGGGGCGGCGAGCCCGGTGGCCTCCTCGGAGGGAACGCCATCGGCCGCTCCCGCCTCGACCCTGACCTGGAGCGACGAGTTCGACGGGAGCGCCGGCCAGGCACCGGACCCGGCGAGCTGGACCCACGAGACGGGTGACGGCTCGGACCGGGGCAACCCCGGCTGGGGGAACCGGGAGCTGCAGCACTACACCGACTCCACCGCCAACGCGGCCCTCGACGGCCAGGGCCACCTGGTCGTCACGGCGGCCGCGGCGGAGCCCGGCCTCGCCTGCTACTACGGCCCCTGCCGCTACACGTCGGCCCGGCTGGTCACCCGGGGAAAGGTCGAGGTGAGCTACGGCCGGATCGAGGCGCGCATCCGCGTCCCGGCGGGGGCGGGACTCTGGCCCGCCTTCTGGAGCCTGGGGGCGAACCTCGCGGAGGTCGGCTGGCCCCGGGCCGGGGAGATCGACGTGATGGAGTTCGTGGGCCGCGAGCCGAACGAGGTGTTCGGCACGATCCACGGCCCGGGCTACTCCGGGGCGGACTCCATCGGCGGGACCCACACCTTCCCGCAGGGCGTCCACGAGGGCTTCCACACCTTCGCCGTCGAGTGGCAGCCCGGCCGGATCGTCTGGCTCGTCGACGACGTCCTGTACCACGAGGCGACGCCCGCCGACGTCGCCCCGAACGACTGGGTCTTCGACCACCCCTTCTTCCTGATCCTGAACCTCGCCGTGGGCGGCAACTTCGGCGGCGAAGTCGCCCCTGAGACGCAGTTCCCCGCCCGGATGCTGGTGGATTACGTGAGGGTGTTCAGCAGCCAGTAGTCAGCAACGGCAACGGAGAGCTGCCTTCGGTGGGGCGACCGCGCTTGCGCAACTGAAGACTGAAGACTGAACCCGACTCACCTCTGCCCTGCCATGTCCGGTGGCTCCGGCACGGGCGGCGGGCCCGCCGGTGCGGCGGCGAGCTCCTCCAGCAGCACCTCGACGGCCTTCTCGATCGAAGGGTCGCCGCCGGCGATGATCCGCTCGGGCAGGTCGATCACCTCGATGTCGGGGCTCACGCCCTCGTTCTCGACCACCCATCTGCCAGAGGGATCGTAGATCCGGAACGTCGGCGGGAGCACCTGGCCGCCGTCCGCCAGGGGAGGCGCCCCGCTGATGCCGATCAGGCCGCCCCAGGTCCGGGTGCCGATGAGCTTGCCGAGGCCCGCCTGGCGGAAGTAGTACGGTAGCGCGTCGCCCCCGGACGAGGAGTAGCCGTTGATCAGCATCGCCTTCGGCCCGCCGTGGGCGAAGCCGGGAGTGGGGAAGCTGTCGGCGTCCCGCCGCGCCCAGTAGGACATCGGGACCCGTTTGAGGTAGTCGATCATGAAGTCCGGGATGAAGCCGCCCCCGTTGTAGCGGTCGTCCACGATCAGGGCCGGCTTCGAGACCTGGCTGTAGAAGAGCTTCTGGAGCATCCGGTTCCCGGCCAGTGCCGTGTCCGGGAGGTGGATGTAGCCCACCTTCCCGCCCGACAGCTCGTCCACCAGCCGCATCCGGCTCTGCACCCAGTCGATGTAGCGCAGGCTTCCCTCGTCCGCGACCGGGCGCACGATCACCGAGCGCTTCTCCGCCGTCGGTGACGCGGCGACCTCCAGCTCGACGAGCTTCCCCGCCTTGTTCTCCAGCAGCCGATAAGGGTTGTCGGGATGGCGCAGGGGAACGCCGTCGATGGAGAGCAGGTACTCCCCGCCGCGCACCTCGCTCCCGGGCTCCGCCAGCGGCGAGCGGAACGCCTCGTCCCAGCTCTCTCCGCTCAGCACGCGCTGGATCCGGAACAGGCCCGACTCCGCGTCCAGCTCCAGCTCCGCTCCCAGCTTGCCGCCCTCGACGCGTTCCACCCGCGGCTCGTCGCCGGCGACCACGTAGGTGTGCCCGGCTTCGAGCTCTCCCATGATCTCGCCGAACAGCCAGTCGAGCTCGCTGCGATGGCCGAGCTGCGGCACCATGGCGCCGTAGCTCTCCCCGAGGGCGTCCCAGTCCAGGCCGTGCAGCTCGGGGTCGTAGAAGAAATCGCGGACGATGCGCCAGCCGTCCCGCCACATCTGCGCCCACTCCGCCCGCAGGTCTACCTTGACCTTCAACCCCGAGAGGTCCAGCTTCCCGTCGCCGTCCTTCGGTCCGGACTCGGCGTCGACGACGTGCCAGGCCTCGGCCTTCTGCACCAGCACCTGCTTCCCGTCCGCCGAGAGGGCGTACGCCTGCACGACGTCCATGAGGCTCTTCGCCTCCCGCTCCTCGAGGTCGTAGCGCATCAGGGTGGAGCCGCCGCCGTCCCCGCCCTTCAAGTAGAGCAGCGCGCCCTTCGTCGCCGTGAGGGCCGTGTAGTCCCCCGGCTCGATCCCCGGTACCGCCACCGTCCTCCGGGTGAACCCGGCGGGCTCGACCCGGATCGGCGCCGGCGCTGCTTCGCTCTCTTCCTGCTCCTGGTCCTCCGAGTCGTCCTCCTCACCGTCCGCCTTCTCTACGGGAGCCTCCTCGTCGCTCTCGTGGCCGAAGAGGGCCGGGGCGTCCGGGTCGAGGGCGGCCGCGTAGATGCGGGTGGAGCGGTCGTAGACCAGGTCGGTCTCGAAGTCGCTGAAGCGGGGCTGGTAGTCCCGGTTCGACAGGAAGAAGAGGTGCTTGCCGTCGTGGCTCCACGCGGGGCTCGCGTCGTTCGTCAGGCCGTCGCCGAGGAGCGCGGTCGTCCCCGCCTCCAGGGAGTGGAGCCCGATCGCGCCCAGCCGGTTGTCCCGTTGCGACGTCTCGTAGGCGAGCCAGCGGCTGTCGGGCGAGAAGCGGTAGCCGGTCGGGTTCCCCAGCCGGCCCCTGTCGACCTCGGCGATCTCGCCGCTCGCGACCTCGACCACGCGCAGCCGCCGCCGCTGGTCGGCCCAGGCGATCCGCTCGGAGTCGGGGCTCCAGACGGGGTCGGCCATCCAGGTATCCCCGCTGGCCGTGACCCGGCGCGGCTCGCCGTCCTCCAGCATCGGTCGCACGTACAGCTCGTACTCCCCGGTCGCGTCGGAGTGGTAGGCGAGCTGCTTCCCGTCCGGAGACCAGGCGGGGGCGATCTCCCGGGCCGAGGGGCTCCGGGTGAGGTTCCGGGTCGGTCCCTTCTCCTTCGGCACCGAGAACAGCTCGCCCCGGGCCTGCAACACGACGCGCTGACCCGATGGGGACAGCGCCGCTCCCTGGACGTCGTCGCTCGCGTCGGTGAAGTGGGGGACCCGGGCGGGGAGGTCGGACCCGATCGCGATCTCGATGCGCCGCGTCTCCCCGCTCTCGAGGTCGTATCGGTGCAGGTAGCCGCCGTTCATGAACACGATGGATCGGGGCCCCAGCGCCGGCCACAGCACGTCGAACACGTCGAAGTGGGTCACCTTCCGCGTCTCGCCGCTGGCGAGGTCGTGGGCGAAGAGGTTGAGGGTGTGCTCCCGGTCCGAGCTGAAGTAGATCGTCTCCCCGGACCACATCGGCAGGTTGTCGGTCCCCGGGTGGTCGGTGACACGCGTGGAGCGGTTCGCCGCGAGGTCGTAGATCCACACGTCCTGCGCCCGCCCACCGCGGGTGCGCTTCCAGGTGCGGAACTCCCGTTGGATCGGCGTGTAGGCGATGCGGTCGCCGTCGGGGGACAGCGAGGCGCTTCCACCCTCGGGCAGCGGCAGGTACGTCTCCAGGCCCCCCTCGGGATCCACGACGCAGTAGCGGCCCATCCGCTCCCCCCAGGGCGTGCGGTTGCAGCGGACGAGGATCTTCCCGTCGGGAGTCCAGCCCTGGATCCAGTAGTCCCAGCCCCCCCGCGGCGGCATCACGCCCACGTCGGTGTAGTAGGTGAGCTGGCGCGGCGTGCCGCCCTCCGCCGGCACCACGTAGACCTGGCGGGCACCGCTGTACTCCCCGCTGAAGGCCACGAGCCGCCCGTCGGGGGAGATCTTCGGGAACAGCTCCAGCCCCGGGTGTGCCGTGAGCCGGCGCGCTTCGCCGCCCGCCGTGGGAGCGCGCCAGATGTCGCCCGCGTACGCGAACACGACGAAGTCCTCGTTGATGTCCGGGAAGCGCAGTGGCCGCGGCGGTTCCTGCGCCGAAACGGATCCTCCGAGTGCGAGTGCCACGAGGATCGAGAGGAGCCGCGAGCCGACGCGCGTCCGGGCCCGTGCAGCGACGCTGATGAAGCGACTCTCTGGACTCATGGGATGCTCCCTCCTCGCTCGCGGCTGGCTCCGTGCCGCGCTCTCACCCGGGGGCAGGAAGTTTAGCAGCGGACGCCCGACTGTCGGGCGCGAGTGCGTCGGCTGCCGACGCTGGCTGTCGGCTGGCGAGCCGGGCGGCGCTTCGCGTGCGATCCTCGCTCGGCACGTCAGGGCTGCGGTCCTCCGCGGAGTCCTCCCGCCCGGCCCGCTTCCGGCTGTTGCCAGGGGTATCCTGCGCATGAGGAGATCGTGATCGGGGACCTGACGCTCGCCCTGCGGAGCCTGGCGCGACGGCCCGGGTACGCCCTCGGGGTCATGCTGACCCTGGCCCTGGGCATCGGGATGAACACCGCCGCCTTCGGGGTCGTGGACGCTCTCCTGTTCGAACCTCCTCCGGTGCGGGAGCCGGACCGGCTCGTGCGGGTCTTCAGGCATTCCCCGTCCGCCGCGCTGAGCTTCGGGCCAGCGAGCTGGGACGATCTCGAAGCGATCCGGCAGCAGTCCGGGAGCCTGAGCGCCTCCGCCGCCTTCACGCAGGCCCTGCTCGCGCTCGAGAGCTCCGGCGTGCCTCATCTCGGCATCGGCGAGCTGGTCAGCGGCGACTACTTTGCGGTGCTCGGGGTGGAGGCGGAGCGCGGCCGAGTCTTCGACGACTCCGAGGCGAGCCATCCCCTGGCCGTGCTCGGTCATCGGGCCTGGAAGCACCGCTTCGGCGGAGACGAGCGGCTGCTCGGGGGCTCCGTGCTGGTGAACGGACATCTCTTCACGGTGATCGGGATCCTCCCGGAGAGCTTCCACGGTCTCACCCGGGGCGTGTCCCCGGAGGTGTGGATTCCGAGGGCGTCCGTGCGCTGGTCCGAGGCCGGCTCTCCCTGGGTCGTCGCCCGGCTCGCTCCCGGCCACACCCTGGACGACGCGCGGGCCGAGCTGGAGCTGATCGCCCGACGTTCGGCGAGGCTGGAGCCGAACGCGCCCGAGAGCGATCTCGTCGCCCTCCCGGCGGCGGAGGTGCGGATCCTCCCGCAGCTCGACGGAGCTCTCGGGGACGGGGCTCTCCTCCTGATGGCCCTGGTCGGGGTGGTGCTGTTGCTGACCGTCGTCAACGTCTCGCACCTCACACTGGTCCGGGGCATCGAGCGGCGCCGGGAGCTCGCGACCCGCGCGGCGCTGGGCGGGGGGCGATGGGCGTTGTCCCGGTTGCTGGTGGTGGAGGCCCTCGTCCTCGCCCTCGCTGGCGGGACCCTCGGGGCCGGCCTGGCGGCGGTCCTGATCGGCGCCTCGGCGCGGTTGCGCCCGCCCATCCCGGTGGTGGACGTCGTCGTCGATCCGGCCCTCGACCTTCGCGTGCTGGGGGTGACCCTGGCGATTTCGGTGCTCGCCGCCCTCGCGATCGCCCCGGCCCGGTTCGCCGCCCGGCTGGACATCCTGCGCGAGCTCGCCGGCGGTCCCGCTCTCACCGGCTCCAGGGGCCGCGGGCGCATCTTCGTGCCCCTCCAGGTCGCTCTCTCCCTGGTGCTGCTCAGCGCCGCGGGGCTCTGTCTGAGGAGCCTGCGCAACGCCGGAACGTTGGATCCCGGCTTTCGCAGCGGGGAGGTGGTCGTCGCCACGATGTCCCCCGGCCTCCAGGGCTACAGCCCTGAGCGCGCCGACGGCTTCTTCGAGAGCCTCCTGACCCGGCTGCGCGCCCGTCCCGACGTCGTGGCGGCGGGGTTCGCGAGCCACCTGCCCTTGAGCTTCGAGTGGCACGAGGACCGGGTGACGGCTGAGGGCCGGCCGACCGCGGACGCCCTGACCGTCGGCGCCGCAGGCGTCGGTCCCGGCTACTTCGAGAGCATGGGGATCGCGGTTCGGCGCGGGCGCGCCTTCGAGTCGTCGGATGGCGCGAGCGGCCCCGGCGTCGCCCTCGTCAACGAGACGCTGGCGCAACGTCTCTGGCCCGCTACGGAGGCGGTCGGTCGCCGGCTGCGCGTCGCCGGGGCAGAGGACGCTCTCGTGGAGGTGGTCGGCGTGGTCGGGGACGGCAGGTACCGCACCCTGGGGGAGGCGCCTCGCGGGTTCCTGTACCGGCCCCTCGCCCAGGGCGGCGCCTCGGGCGCCGACGCCTTCGTGCGCTCGGGCACGCGCACCATCGTCGTGAGGGTCACCACGCCGCCGGAGGCGTTCACGGGAGAGCTGCGGGGCGAGCTGCGCGCGCTGGAGCCCAACCTCGCCCTCATCCGGCTGGAGCCTCTCGACGACGCCCTGGGAGGCGTGCTCTGGGTGCCGCGAGTCGCCGCGGGTGTGTTCGGCAGCTTCGGTCTGCTCGCCCTGGCCCTCGCCGTGACCGGAATCTACGGCGTGCTCTCCTTCGCGGTCACCCTTCGGAGGCGCGAGCTGGGAATCCGCATGGCCCTGGGCGCGCGCCCCTCCGACCTCCGGCGGCTCGTCGTCCAGCAGGCTCTCGCCCTCGTCCTCACGGGGGTGGGCCTCGGCCTCGCCTCGTCCTTCGCCGTCACGCGGCTCCTCGTCGTGGCGCTCTACGGAGTCAGTCCGACCGACCCTCTGACCTTCGCCCTCGTCTCGGCACTGCTCGTTGGAGTCGCGTGTCTCGCGGCCGAGCGGCCGGCGCGCCGCGCGGCGGGCGGCGCTCTGCTCGTCTCGCTGCGCGGCGACTGACCCGCCGCTGGACAAATCGCCTCCGACGTGGTGGAGTCAGTGGAGCAGGGACGGGGGCCTAAGTTCAACGAAATGAACGAGGTGTGGCGATGCGCACGTTTCGCACAGTGGGGACGCTCGTGTCGGTGGTCGCCCTCGCGGCGGCGTCGATGGCGGCCGACGCGGGCCGGAAGTTCGAATGGTCCACCGAGTCGGCAGAAGCCAAGCAGCTCCTGACCGAGCTGCAAGGCCGGATCGAGAGCATGCAGTTCGGGCCCGAGAACCGGGAGATCGCCCTGAAGATCGTGGCGGCGGATCCCGACTTCGCCATGGGCCACTACTACCTGTCGGCCACGTCACCGGGGCAGGCCGCGGTGGACGCGTACGAGAAGTCCCGGGAGCTGGCTGCGGGTGCCTCCGAGGGCGAGCGGCAGTTCATCGAGGCCATGTCCCACGTGATCGCGAACCAGGGTGCCAACTTCCAGGACTCGATACCCCCGCTCGAGGAGCTGGCGAAGGCGTACAGCAAGCAGCGGCTGCTCTTCGTGATCCTGGGACAGCTCTACAACGGCACCGGCGAGGGCGACAAGGCCCGAGTCGCCTTCGAGCGTGCCAAGGAGATCGGGCCCTACAGCCTGCGCGTCGAGTCCTTCCTCGCGGGGGACGAGCTGCTCCAGGGGCGCTACGCAAAGGCGCGGGAGGCCTACGCCGCCATCGAGAAGCAGCTCCCGGAGGGGTCGGTCCCCTTCACGATCCGTTTCGGCACCACCTTCAGCCATCTCTACGAGGGGAAAACCGACGCGGCGATCGAGTCCCTGACCCGCTACCTCGAGCAGTACCGGGCCTCCGGCTCGAACCAGCAGTTCCCCGAGGTCTTCATCCACAACGCCATCGCGCGCATCAACCTGGAAGCCGGCCGCCTCGAAGCGGCGATGAAGGCCTACGAGAGGGGTTACGAGAGCGTCCCCGGCAGCAGCCTTCCCGAGGATCAGAAGCAAACCTGGCTGGGCCGGCTGCGCCACGGGCGCTGTCGCGTTCTTGCGAAGCAGGGCGAGCACGAGAAGGCCTGGCAAGAGGCGGAGGCCGTCCGGCAGATGATCGTGGACGGCGGCGAGCCCGCCGAGCAGTTCTGGCCCGCCTACCACTACCTGGCCGGCTACGTGCTCCTGGAGGCCGGGAAGTACGAGAAGGCCGTCGAGCACCTCGAGCAGGCGAACCAGCAGGATCCCTTCCAGAAGCTGCTCCTCGCCCGGGCCCACGAGAAGCTGGGCCACGACGGCGATGCCAAGGAGATCTACGGCCAGATCGTCGACTCGAAGTGGACCGGCATCGAGCGCGCCCTGGCCTTCCCCGAGGCGAAGCAGAAGCTCGAGTCCTGAGCCGCACCCTGGGCAGGCGGGGTCAGGTCTTGCCTTTTGCCGTTCGCCTGCCCAGGGACCCCCGCTCTCGGGGATCCGCCCGCCTCGACACCCGGTTAGGATGGTGGGAGGCGAGCCGAGAGCCCCGCGTGAAGCCAGTCGACCCCCCGCGCATCGACCCCGACGAGCGCATCCCGTTCATGAACCTCGACGAGACGGACTTCGAGGCCATGACGCTGCCCCAGCGCATCCGCCACTTCGAGGTGGAAGGCTACGTCGTCTTCCCCGGGATCCTGCCTTCCGACCGGGTCGCCCGCATCCGGGAGGAGCTCGCGGTCGCGGAGATGACCCACAAGAGCTACAGCGAGGCGCAGACGATCTCGGTCGAGCAGCCGCAGTGGATCAGCCGCGCGGTCGCGGAGCTGATCGGCTTCCCGCCCATGATCGCGTTCCTCGAGAAGCTGATGGGACCCGAGATCGTCTTCACCCGGGGCTTCTTCCAGCGCACCCACCCCGGCTCGCCCGGCATCTCGATCCACACCGACGGCCAGCCCCACGGCTCGAACCTGTTCGGCTACGAGGGGAGCTGTCCGCGGCTGCTGCGCGTCCTCTACTACCTCGACGACCTGACCCCGAAGCGCGCTCCCTTCCGGCTCGTCCCGCGCTCTCACCTCTCGTTCCACGCCGACGCCAGCCCCTACGTCCGCTACAGGTGGCACCCGGAGGAGATCACGTTGTGCGTGCCCGCCGGCACCGCCGTCCTCGTCCCCTCCCTCCTGCACCACGGCTCGCACCCCAACCTGGACACGCAGCCCCGCGGCCTCGTGCAGCTCGGCTACCGCCCGGCCTGGGCCGGCCCGATCCAGCCGGTGGACGAGTGGGACCCGGCGCTGGTCGAGAGCGCCCCCGAGATCGCACGGCCTTTCCTGCGCAGCCTCAACACCGCGGGCTTCCAGTGGGAGCAGCCCCACAAGCCGGCGGGGATGCGCACCGAGGCCCCGGGCATCGACCCCAGCCGCTGGGGGGTCTAGATCTAGAGACAGACCCTCAGCTGTTCGGCGGCGGACCGAAGGAGCGCTCGAACAGCTCCTGGATCGCCTGGCGCCCTTCCGGGGTCAGGTTCCTGGTTCCCGTCGCCGCGAAGGGGCGCTCCGGGACGACGGGGGTGTCGGCGCCCCACTGGTTCCCCTGCCACGTGGCCCAGCTTTTCCGGCCCTGGTCGAAGACGCTGACGGGCCGGTTGAAGAACTTGGCCAGCTCGACGCCCCAGCCGGTTCCACCTTGGACCGTGTCGTCCCCCTGGATCCAGCCCACCGTGAACACGTGGTAGGAGTGGTTGACGAGGTGGAAGATCAGCTGCAGGACCCTCCGGATCTTCTCGGTGCCGTGGTACGTCCGCCCCATCTTCTTCGAGACGATCTCCATGCTCACGTCGCCCCGGAGCAGCTCCGACTCGCTCAGGACCCGGGCGTTCCGCAGCCGGTCGGCCTGGTGCCCTTCGAAGGTCAGCGTGACCTCCCGCACACCCCAGCGCTCGGCGCACGCCCCGAACTCGGCCTCGGTGCCCTTGTGGCCTCCGGTGTAGAGGGTCGCCTGGTTCCGGTCGGTCATCGGGGGTCTCTCCTCGTCGCGCTCGACGGCACGATGCCTCTGGGGCGAGGGCCGATCATATCGGAAAGCGGTCGATCCGGCTGCTCCGCAACCGGCCTCATTGCACCACGACCCGCACGCGCCCCGAGCGGGTGGGGGCGTTTGGAAGGCGGGCCTCGAAGCTGTGCTCCCCGGGCTCGAGGGGCCAGCGCGCGGTGTAGGGATGCTCCGCCACGTGGAAGGGGCGCCCGTCGACGTACCAGACGACCTGCGGGGCCGGAGGCTCGACGATCGCCTCGAGGGCGAGCGTCCCCCGACCGGCGGGTGCCTCGGGGTCGCGGATCAGCCGGGTGCCGTCCTCGGGCGAGGTGATGCTGAGCCGCGGCGGCACGGAGGCGGCGCCGGGCGCGTACCCGGCCAGGGTGAGCCGCGCGAGTTGCGGGAGCCGGGCTCCCGCAGCCCACGCCGCGTAGCGGGGCGCAAGGTCGACGAAGGTGCGCGGCTCGGTCCAGGCGGGCGGCGTGTCCCGCGACGCCACTCGCCCGGAGCGCGCGTCCACGAGCACCCGCACGTGGGCGCGGCAATGGTCTACGGGCGCTTCCCCGGGGCGCAGCCACTCGGCGAGGACGCGGTCGCAGACGTCGGTGGCGAGCCGGCCGGTGAGGGCGCACAGCCGCGCCCGCCGGAAGCCCCGGGGAGGGGGGAAGGAGAGGTCCTCGAGGCCGTCGGCCTCGTCGCGGTGCAGCGCGTCGAAGATGCGCCGCAGCAGCTCGGCGGAGGAGCGGTAGCCGCTGAGATGGTTCATGGGGCGGAAGTCCGGGTCCCCGATCCACACCCCCACCAGGTAGCGGGTGGAGAAGCCGACCGCCCAGGCGTCGCGGTAGCGCGACGAGGTCCCCGTCTTCACCGCAACGGGGTACGGGTACTCCGTGGCCCCCATGCGCGGGAAGCTCGGCAGGCGCGCCATGGGGTCGGAGAGGAACAGCGCGACCTGCCGCGCCGTCTCCTCGGAGAGCACCCGCCGCTCCGAGACGGGCTGACCTTCGTACCAGATCGGGTCGCGCAGGCGTCCCTCGCCGGCGAGGGCCGTGTAGGCGCCCACGAGCTGCTCCAGGGTCACCGGCAGCCCTCCGATGGCGAGACCCAGACCGAAGCGCCGGGCCGGCTCGCTCCCGTCGTGGAGCCTCAGGTCCTGGAGGAACGCGAAGCCGTCGCCCAGCCCGACGCGCTCGAGCAGGTCGGCCGCCGGGACGTTCCGGGAGTTCGCGAGAGCAGTCCGGGGCAGCATCGGTCCCAGGAAGCGGTCGTCCGCGTTCGCGATCCCTCCCGCCCCGCGCCGGATGTCGTCGAGCACGGTCCCCGCCGTGATCGCGCCCCGCTCGAGGGCGAGGGCGTAGACGAAAGGCTTCAGCGCGCTGCCCGGCGAGCGGGGAACGTCGGTGTAGTCGATGGAGCCGGCGTGGCGCCGGTCGAAGTAGTCCGTGGATCCGACCCAGGCCCGCACCTCGCTCGTCGCGCGATCCAGGACGACGGCTGCCGCGTTGCGGGCGCCCTGGCTCTCCCAGGCACCGACCGCGCGCAGCGCCTCCTGCGCCACCTGCTCCTGGAGGTCGAGGTCCAGGCTGGTCCGGAGCACGGGGCGGTGCGCGAGAGGCGCCCTCGACTCGGGGGTGCGGAAGCGCTCCTCGAAGCGCAGCACCGCGTGCAGCGCGCTCACGGGGCGCTCGCGGGGGGAGGGGATGCGCAGGGAGCGGATCTGCTCACGGGCGAGGGCGTGCTCCTCGTCGCCGAGGGCTCCGCTGCGGTGCAGCTCTCCCAGGATGCGCAAGCCGCGCCGCACCGCCCGCTCCCGGCCGCTGCGCCGGAACGGGTTCATCCGCGCCGGGGACTGGGGGATCGCGCACAGGAACGCCGTCTCCGCCCAGCTCAGGTCCTCCACCGGCTTGTCCAGGTAGCGCCGCGCCGCGTAGGCGATGCCGTGCGCCCGGTTGCCGTAGGGCACGAGGCGCAGGTAGTGGGCGAGCAGCCGCTCGCGGCCGTGGCGCGCCGTGAGGAAGAGCGCCGTGGCCGCCTCGACCAGCTTGCGCGGGTAGGTCCGGGGCCCGGGCCTCTGCATCCGGGCCACCTGCATCGCGATCGTGGACGCGCCGGAGACCCGCTCGCCGCTCCCCAGGTTCTGGCGGACCGCCCGGGCCACCGCCACGGGGTCGATCCCCGGGTGGCTCCAGAAGCGCCGGTCCTCCACCGCGAGCACGGCGGCGACGACGCGCCCGGGAAGCTCCGCCATCGGCCAGTAGCCGAAGGCGTCGTCCCGGGAGGCCCCCACCTCCGCCAGGAAGCGCCCGTGGCGGTCCCGGAGCAGCAGCGTCGCCTCCGGCGAGTCCAGATCCGAGTGCCACGCCCCGAGCAGCAGCGTCCCGGCCGCCGCGGCGAGCAGCCCGCGGACCGCGACCCGCGCCCACCAGCCCGCGCGGGTCTCTCCCGGAGCCGGCGCCCACGCGGCGGCGGCTCTCCACAGCAGGCGCGCGCCGGGCCTCACGGCTCCTCGACAGCGGCCACGCGCACCACGGCTCCGTGGGATCCCCCGCGCACGGCCGCGTCGTACATCATCTCGGCCGTCGCCGGAGGCTGGACGAAGGACCCCGGCGTGACCGCCCGGGTCCGGAAGTAGAAGTGGTACGTCCCGGCCGGGAGCGCGTCGTAGTAGAAGGCGGCGCGGTCGTCGAGGTAGGCCGTGTAGCTCGGAGCCAGGCTGAGCGCCCCCGCGGGGCGCGCCTCGGGCGGCGCCGTGGCCAGGCGCGGGTTGAGCGGCTCGACGCCGGCGGCCAGCGGAACGACGACGGCGACGTAGTGGCGCTCCGCGGGGTTCACGACCTCGACGTGCTCCTCGAGCACGTCCCCGACCTCGAGGGCGTGGATCTGCCCGGCGGCCTCCAGCCGTTCCCGCACCGGCGGCTCTCCCTCGGCACCCACCCGGAGCAGCTCCCGTGTGACCACGAAGCCCCGGGACTCCGCCGCGACCTCGCTCCCCGGCCCCGCCGCCACGTACGACGTCTCCAGCCGCGCCAGCAGCGGCTCGCCGACGGCGATCCGCAGCGATCCGGCCCCTGTCTCGGCCGCCACCAGCGACGCGAGGGGCGCCTCGCCGCCGACGGACAGCGTCTCGCGACGCGAGCCGAGCTGCACCTCCACCTGCCGCAGCGGCGCTCCCGGCTGCGGCTCGAGCCGCTCGGAGAGGGCGAGCAGCGCCGCGGCGTTCGCGTTCGTGTCCCCCCAGCCGTCTCCGCGGCCCAGGGTGACGAGGCCGTCGACGAGCCGCGCCACCCTGGGGTCGTCGCCCTGGGTGCGGGCGAGGGCACGGGTCATCTCCGCCACGGCCCGGGTCTCGCTGGGGAGGATCAGGCGGCTCCGGTCCGAGCGCCGCCACTGCAGGCCCCCGAAGACCTCCCGCCCCTGGTGGAGCCGGAACACCACGCCGTTCCAGAGCTGCTCCGCGAGCCGCTCCGTCGTGGCGGAGCTTTCCCCGGCCCGGGCGAAGCTCAGCAGCACCTCGGCGATCCCCTCGAGGTCGAGGTACTCGGCGCGCCGAGACAGCTCCGCGGCGTAAGCGGCGTCGAAGCGCCCGGCCCGGGCGAGGGCCGACAGCGCCCAGGCGCGCTCCAGGTACGCCTCCCCGTCCACGAAGCCGCCGTAGTCGGAGCGCAGCGCCTGCTCGAGCGTGGCGAGCAGCCGCTCCAGCAGCGCCTCGTCCACGGCGATGCCCGCCTCCCGCGCCTCGACCAGGAACTCCACCACCCACGCCGTGAGCGAGACGTATCCCGTCGACCCCGGCCAGTACGCGACGCGGCCGCCGTCGTCGATGGCGGAGCCGATCCAGACGAGGGTGTCCTTGACCGCCCTTTCGAGGGCGGCCTCGGAGCCGCGCTGGTGCAGCAGCTCCCGGAACCGCCGCAGCGCCAGGTAGGCCCGGGCCCGGGAGATCTGCTGCTCAGTGCAGCCGTAGGGGTAGTCGAGCAGGAAGTCGAGCCCCGCCGCCATGCGCACGAGCGCCGGCTCGCTCGACACCAGCACGGACCGCCTCAGCGTTCCGTCCCGCACCGCCTCCGCCACGGGCTCCAGGGTCAGCGGAGCTCCCGCGCTCAGCTCCTCGATGCTGCGCCGCGTGACCCGCTCCCGGTCCGGGAGTATGGGCAGCTTCACTTCGAAGGCGTCCGTCGCTCCGTCCGAGGCGCGCTCGACCGCCACCCGGAACGTGACCTCGCGCCGGCTGAGCGCTCCCGCGGGGTCGTAGCTCGGCGTCCCGACCTCCACCGGGAACGCGAGCCGCTGGGGCCGCCCCTCGACCCAGTCCACCTCTCTCCGCGCCGCCCCGGCGACCCGGACGCCCTCGGCGCGGATCTCCACGGCCCCCGGTCCGCCGGGTCCCTCCACGACG
>Ga0299906_10001086_pt1 | contig 23672 bp, 17 predicted proteins | sample RVTome_14_FD_200259 | JGI IMG/M metagenome (GOLD analysis project Ga0299906, IMG submission 200259) | Soil microbial communities from uranium-contaminated site in the Upper Colorado River Basin, Wyoming, United States - RVT145D125 (version 2) ...
CTTTCTCGTCCACTTTTTCCTCGACCCGGATGACGTAGAACGCCGACTCCATCCGGATGACGTCGCTCACCTCGCCCGGGGAAAGGGCGAAGGCCGCCTTCTCCAGCGCATCGGTGAGCTCTCCTCTCTCGAAGAAGCCCAGATCGCCGCCGGCCTCGCGCGAGGAGGACTCCGAGTGCATGCGCGCCACCTCGGCGAAGTCGGCGCCCTGGCGAATCTCCTGCAGCAGGCGCCGGGCCTTCTGCCCCTGGTCGACTTCGGTGGTGGCGTCGAATTTCACCACGATCTCGCGGAGCCGGACTTTCGCCGGCTCGGTATACTCCGCGACGTGCTCGCGATAGCGCTCTCCGATCTCGGGCTCTGACACCGACACCTTGCTGTCGACCTCCATGCGCCGCACTTCCTGGAGGAGAAGGCTCTCCTCGAACTGCTTCCGGATGACTTCGACGCTCGTGCCCTGGAGCTCGACCTGGCGCACGAACTCCTCCTCGGAAGTGAGCTTCATCTGTTCCATCACCTTCTCCTTCCACTCCTCGAAGAAGCGCGCGGGAACCCGGAGACCCCTCTCCTCCGCGACCTGAAGAACGAGAATGTTGTCGATCATCCGGTTCAGCGTCTCCGGGCGAAGCTGCTCGAGCCGAACCTGCTCTTCCTCGGGTGTAGGCGCGGGACCGAGCCTCTCGAGCGTAGTCGAAACCTCCTGCTCGAGTTGAGACAGGGTGATGATCTGACCGTTGACCTTGGCGACGATGCGCTCCACCGTCTCGGCGGCGGCGACCTCGGCCGCAATCAGCGCCGCCGACAGAAGGACCCATGGATATCGAAGTTTCATCGACCTTTCTCCATTATCTCCCCCGCGCTCTCGAACTGGGCGCTGCCGTCGGAACGGGCGACGGCGAAGCTCAGATGCTGATGATGGACGGTGAGAGGGTAGCGTTTCTCGAGCTCGGCGACGTAGCGCTTCATGGCTTGCTCGCTTTTCTCTCGCAAGAGCTCCACCCGGACCGCCTCGCGCACCTCGTCGAGAGACAGCGGCTGCTCCTCGGTTCGTGAGTTGACCCGAAACAGGTGAAACCCGAAGTCCGTCGAGACCACCTCGGAAATGGCCCCGGGCGCGAGGGCGAAGACCGCGGCGTCGAAGCTCGGAGGAAGCTCGCCCCGGGCGAAGGCGCCCAGGTTTCCTCCACGGGTCGCCTCCGGCCCCTGGGAATGCTCCCGGGCTACGTCCTCGAACGAGGTCTTTCGGGCGAGTATCGTCTTTCGCAGCTCCTGCGCCAGCTCGTCGGTCTCGACCAGGATCTGCGAGACGTCCACCGTTTCCGGCCTCACGAAGTCCTCGCGATGCGAGTCGTAGTACTCCGCGACCTCCCTTTCGTCGATCTCGACCGCGGCCAGCGCTTCGGCGGAGACCAGCCTCTCGATCCGGGCCTGCTTTTCGAGGTTCTCGGCCAGGGCGTCGTCGCTCGTTCGAATCTCGACCGGGGCGGAGGAGGTCGCGGAGTCGCCCGCCTCGGGAACGCTCCGGAGCGCCGCCATCCGCTGCGCCACGATCTTGGGATCGGCGCGGATCCCGGCGTCGTCCGCGGCCCGGAGCAGGAGCTGCTCTTCGACGAACTGCTCGAAAAGGGCCGCCATCACCTCGGAGGAAAGGACGGGAGACTCCTGCTGGACCGACATCCGAATGAAGCGGTCGAATTCCCCCAGAGTGACCGGCCGTCCGGCAATCTCGAGGACCACCCGGGACTCTGGAGGGATATCCTCGGCGCAGCCCAAGAGCGCCAGAACGGTGACGATAGAGGCGAGCTTCGCCGACATGACTTCACCCGATTCGGGTTGGGGGTTTCCCTACGTCATCTTAGAGTAGCGGTCCAGGCGAAGCAAAACTTCACGGATCGCGGAGAGGACCTCGGTCGCCTCGCTTCCCGCGGGAAGCGGGACCCTGAGGACTGCCGTGTCCCGTTCTGCGCCGACCGCCGCCTGATCGATCCCGGTCGCGAGCCGCGCGAGGTTTGCGGGCGAGAGCCTGGCGCCGGGACCCAGGCGAAACGCGAGCTTTCCACGCTCGCGCTCGATCGCGGATAGACCGATGTCGCTCGCGAGCACCTGGAGTCTCCCGTACTCGAAAAACTGCAGGAGGCGCTCGGGGAGAGGCCCGTAACGGTCCCTGGTCTCGTCCTGAAGCCGCTCGAGAGTCTCCCGATCCCTCGCGGAGGAGGCCCGCTTGTATATTGACATCCGCTGATTCATGTCGGGAATGAACTCTTCGGGGATGCGGAGCCCGATGCGAAGGTTCAGGGTCGTCCGGGCGGCGGCGGGCGCCTCGCCCGTCTCGAGCTCCGAGACCGTCTCGTCGAGAAGCCGGCAGTAGAGGTCAAAGCCCACGGCATCGATGTGGCCGTGCTGTTCGCCGCCGAGAAGGTTTCCCGCGCCCCGGAGCTCGAGGTCGAGAGCGGCGATGCGGAAGCCGGCCCCGAGCTCGGAGAACTCGCGGATGGCGGCAAGTCGCCTTCGGGCGAGAGGCGTCAGGTGCGTCTCCTCGGGGACCAGGAGGTAGGCATAGGCGCGCCGGTTCGAGCGGCCCACCCGTCCGCGCAGCTGATAGAGCTGCGAAAGGCCGTAGCGGTCGGCTCGGTTCACGATGAGGGTGTTCACCAGCGGGATGTCGAGCCCGTTCTCGATGATGGTGGTAGAGACCAGGATGTCGAACTCGCCGCGGATGAAAGCGAGCATGACCCCCTCGAGCTCGTGCTCCTTCATCTGGCCGTGGCCGACGACGATACGGGCCTCGGGCACGAGTCGCTTGAGGTAGTTCGCCATGGAATAGATCGAGCCCACGCGGTTGTGAACGAAGTACACCTGCCCGCCGCGGCCGAGCTCGTAGCGGATCGCTTCCGACAGCACCTTGGAGTCGAGCCTCGCGATGTGCGTCTGGATCGCCATCCGGTCCTTGGGCGGGGTCTCGATGACCGAGAGGTCGCGGATGCCCGAAAGCGACATATGAAGGGTGCGGGGGATGGGAGTGGCGGTGAGGGTCAAGGCGTCGACGCCGTGGCGCAGCGCTTTGAGCCTCTCCTTGTGCGAGACCCCGAACCGCTGCTCCTCGTCGACCACCAGGAGCCCGAGATCGGAGAAGACCACGTCCTTCGATAGCAGGCGATGGGTTCCGATGACGATGTCGACCTTTCCCGCCGCGAGATCTTCCAGGACCGCCTTCTGCTCCGTGCGGCTCCGGAAACGGGAGAGCATCTCGATCCGCACCGGGAACGGGGCGAAGCGCTCCTGGAACGTGGCCTGATGCTGGGAGGCGAGAACCGTCGTCGGGACCAGCACCGCGACCTGCTTTCCGTCGGAGACCGCCTTGAAGGCCGCGCGCATCGCGACTTCCGTCTTGCCGTAGCCGACGTCTCCGCAGATGAGCCGGTCCATGGAGGACGGGGTCTCCATGTCGCGCTTCACGTCCTCGATCGACTGCTGCTGGTCGGGGGTCTCCTCGAAGGCGAAGAGCCCCTCGAACTCCCGCATCCACGGGCTGTCCGGGGAGAACGCGAATCCAGGGGCCGCCTTGCGCTGAGCGTAGAGCTTCAGGAGCTCCTGGGCCATGTCGCGCATCGACTTGCGAACGCGCCTCTTGACCCGTTCCCATCCGGTGCCGCCGAGCTTGTCGAGCCTCGGCTGCTTTCCCTCGGAGCTCGAGTACTTCTCCAGGAGATCGAGACGATCGACGGGAACGTAGAGCTTGTCGCCGCCGACGTACTCGAGGGCGACGAGCTCGACTCCGTTGTCGTCTATCTTGGAGAGCCCGACGAAAACTCCGATGCCGTGGTCGGTGTGGACCACGTAGTCGCCGACTTTCAGGTCGCGGAAGTCGGAAAGAAAGCGGCCGAGCTTGAGCCCGCGGCGCGCCGTGGGGCGGGGCGGCTCGGTGAAGACGTCGGAGGCGGTGAAGACCGCGAGCGAGAGAGAGGGCACGGCGAAGCTCTGCGAGAGGGCGCCGAGCTCCAGATGAACCACTCCCTCGGGGACCTCGGCGTTGCGCCCGGCGGCGATGCCCGCTTCGGAGAAGAGCTCCACGCACCGCTCCGCCATGCCTTCCCCGCCGACGAACACCCGGACGTGCTGCCCGGAATCGAGCCGGGAGCGGACTTCGTTGAGGAACTCCGACACTCTCCCGCGGTACGAAGGCAGGACGTGGGTCGAGAGATGGTGCGTGTCCTCTCCCAGCATGCCCATCTCCCGGAGGCTCACCGCCCGCTCTTCGATCCGGGACTCGAGCTCGCTCAGATCCATGAGGAGCTTCGCGGGCTCGGCGTAGCGCGAGCGATCCAGGTCGTCGGCTTCTCCGTAGCTCGCGAGGACCCGCTCCCACTCGGTTTCGGCCGCATGACCGATCGAGGCCGGCTCCTCGGCGATGAGAAGGTCGTCCGGCGCCAGGTAGTCGATGAGGCTCGCCCGGTAGTGCGGAAGGATGGGAAGCAGGAACCCCACCCCCGCTCGCGCCAGGGCCTCGTCGCCTCCGAGAGCCAGGAGGGTCTCCTCCGAGATCGGCCACTCGCTCGCCGGGCCGAGCTTCGCTTCCGCGAGCGTCTCCCGCGTGCGCTGGCTCTCGGGGTCGAACGTCCGGATCTCCTCGACCTCGTCGCCCACGAGCTCGAGCCGGATGGGCCAGTCCGACGTCGGCGGGAAGACGTCGAGGATCCCGCCCCGGCGGGTGAAGTCTCCCGGGGTCGTCACCGGGTCCTCGTAGCGGTATCCCCCGAGGACGAAGATGCGCTCGAGCGCGAGCGGGTCGACGGTCTCTTTGGGGCGAAGGGTCCGGATGGAGCTTTGGAGCACCGAGGGCTCGGCCGTGCGGTAGAGGACCGCGGGGGCGCTCGCGACCACGACGACGTCCTCGCGCGCGAGAAGCGCCGCGAGCGCCTTGAGGCGCGCGGCGACGACGTCGAGATGGGGGGAGAGGCCTCGATAGGGATCGAGCGCGAACGCGGGGAAAGGCAAGACCCGGCGGTCGCTCCCGAGAGCGTGCAGGAACGACGTGAGGTCGGAGACCGCCGGAGGCAGGCGCCTTTCGTCCGGCACCAGCAGGACCACGGCGCCTCTCCGCGACGAAGCGAGGACGGCTTCGACCAGCGAACGGGCCGGCCCCATGAGGCCGGACACGCGCGCCGGCGCCGTCACCCGCGCAATCTCGAGGACTTCGGAGCCGTCGAGGGCGCGGTCGAGAGAGCTTCGACCCCGCTCGGTCATGCGGATTTCGGATCGAGCCTTTCGATGATTCGCTCCATGATTCCCGAGGTGGAGTAGCCCGGCGCGTAAGGTAGCGAGAGGACTTTCCCCCCCTCCCTCTCGACCCTCTCGCGGCCCACGATGCGATCGGGCGTCCAGTCGCCGCCCTTGACCAGAACGTCCGGCACGATCTCCTCGATGATCTCGAACGGGGTCTCTTCTTCGAAGGCGACGACGTAGTCGACAGAGGCGAGAGCAGCCAGGATCTCCATGCGCTCGGCCAGCGGAGTGAGCGGACGGCCGGGGCCCTTGAGCCGCGCCACGGTAGCGTCCCCGTTCACCGCGACCACGAGACGGTCGCCGAGACTCTTCGCTTCCTGAAGGTAGCGGACGTGCCCGGGATGGAGGAGGTCGAAACAGCCGTTGGTGAACACCAGGCTCACTCCTCGCTCCCTGAGCCTCTCTCTTTCGGCCGCCATTTCCTCCCGGCTGAACCTCTTCGAAAGGCTCACGGCGTCCTCGGGGGCCCTGGGGGATCGACCCGGACGTCTCCTGCGAACTCCCAGCGATGGTGCGGCCGATAGACCCCGACGTCTTTCACCTTCGATTGCACCCGGAACTGGTGCAGCGCCCGGTGGTAGTCGAAGGGATAACCGTCCCTCTGGTGAGCGGCGACGTCGAGAAAGTACGTGCCCTCGACGAGTTGGAGCTCGGGAATGACGAACCTCACCTCCCCCGCTCCCGAGAACCTCACCGGCGTGAACTCCTCGAGGTGGGTGTTGGTCCCATAGCAGCAGACGCCGTCGGCGTTGAAGATCGCCACCCCGAAGACGAAGTCCTCGATGGTCCCGGTGCTCGAGACCTTGAGCCGAATGGTGACCGGCTCGCCGGTCGCGAAGACGTGCCTGGCGCTCCCGGAAGAGTCGAGAAAGGAGACTTCTTGAATCTCCACTTCCCGCGAGCCCCACCGTCCCCGCTCGCGCGCGAACGCGGACGTGGGCTCGATCTCGCTGGTCTTGTCGGCTTCCTCTGGGCGGGGCGCCTCGAACTCGGCCACGGTCTTCGCCTCGGCGGCGGTGAGCGCCTTCTCCTCGTACTCTGTCACCTGCGCCAGGTAGGCATCGACGACTTTCTTCGGGTCGCCGCGCATCTGCAGGCGCGAGCGGTCGATCCAGAGGGCCTCGTCCGCCATCTTCTCCACCAGCCCGAGGCTGTGGGTCACGAGGAGGATGGTCTTTCCCCGCCGGCGGAACTCGCTGATCTTGTCCAGGCACTTGTGCACGAAGGCCTCGTCTCCGACCGCGAGGACCTCGTCGATGAGGAGAACGTCCGGGCTCGCGTGGATGGCGACGGCGAAGCCGAGTCGCATGTACATCCCCGAGGAGTAGGTCTTGACCGGGGCCTCGATGAACTCCTCGAGCTCGGCGAAGGCCACGATCTCCTCGTAGCGCTCTTCGATCTCCTTCTTCGTGAGGCCGAGCATGATGCCGTTGATGAAGACGTTCTCCCGGCCGGTGATCTCGGGATGGAAGCCGGCGCCGAGCTCGATGAGCGCGGAGATACGCCCGTTCACCTTGACGGTGCCGGAGCTCGGCTTCGAGATTCCGGCGATGACTTTGAGGAGCGTCGATTTGCCCGAACCGTTCCGGCCGATGACGGCGAACGTCGTCCCCTCGCGCACGTTGAAAGTCACCCCCTCGAGGGCGAGAAACCGCTCGTCGGGCTTGAGCTCCTGGAGCAGGCTTCCGCGGAGAAGGGCGCTCTTCAGCGTCCGGAACTGCTTCCGGTGGCTGTACCGCTGGTAGATCTTGGTCAGGTCCGAGACCTGGATGGCGATGCCCATAATCCCATAATAATGTCGTCAGAAAAACAACGGCTCAACAAGAGGGGAATCGAACGTTCATTTCCCCGTCAGACTTCCTCCGCGAACGTTTCCCGCAATCGGTCAAAGAAAGTGTACCCCACGAGAAAGGTCAGTACCGACGCCGGGACCATGACCAGAAGCCACGGCCAGTGGCCGAGTGAGCCGGTGAAGAGCGACTGGTGGTACCCGACGAGGATGTGGGTCATGGGATTGTAGTTCAGGAAGCGCTGGATGGAGGGCGAGACGTGCAAGTAGGAATAAATCACCGGGCTTCCGAAGAACCAGAGCATCATCACGTTCGCGATGATGTTGGCGACGTCGCGGAAGTGCACCGCGAGTGCGGAGAGGAACAGACAGACCCCGAGGGTGAAGACCAGCTGCAGGAGAACGATCGCGGGAAAAGCGAGGATCGAAAGCTGGATCTTCCCGTAGTAGAGGAGAAACGCCAGCAGGATGGGAAGCCCGAGAAAGAAATGGACGAGGTTCGAGAGCACCACCACGATGGGGAGGACTTCCGCGGGAAAGAGGATCTTCTTGATCAAGTTCCCGCCCGTCATGAGGATCGAGGACGACTCGAGGACCGAGGAGCTGAACCAGGTCCAGGGAAGAATTCCGGTGAACAGGAACAGCGCGTAAGGCGACATCCCCATCACCTCCCGTCCCGTGGGGAGGATGTAGGTGAAAACGAACCAGTAGATGAGGAGCTGGAGAAGCGGGTTGATGAACGACCAGAAGAACCCGAGGACCGAGCCGCGGTAGCGTGCCTTGAGCTCGCGGACGACGAGGCTCTGGATGAGCACCCGGTAGCGGAAGAGGTTCCGGAAGTTCTGCAGCACGGGGAGAGGAGCTATTCTACCAGTCTTACCAACCTGGCGGTTGGCCCTGGTTTCGCTCGTCGAGCCACGCCTGCAAGGGCGCGAAGTACTCGAGGATGGCGGTCGCGTCCATTTCCTTTTCGCCGGTCATCGCCTGGAGAGCCTCGGGCCAGGGTCGGGACATCCCCATTTTCAACATCGCCTCGAGCTTCGCCCCCGCCCGTTTGTCGTCGTGAATCGTGCAGCGGTTGAGCGGACCCTCGTAGCCGACGACCTTGCAGAGGGAGCGGTGAAACTGGAACTGGAGTATGTGGGCGAGGAAGTAACGGGAATACGGAACGCTCGCCGCCACGTGGTACTTGGCGGCGGGATCGAAGTCCTGCTCGCTCCGCGCGAGGGGCGCCGCGACTCCCTGGTACTTCTCCCGGAGCTCCCACCAGACCTGGTTGTAGCGCTCGGGGGGAGCCTCCCCGGAGAAGGCCTTCCACCGCCATTGATCGACGAGAAGGCCGAAGGGCAGGAACGCGACCTTGTCGAGGGCCATCTGAAGGAGGAGCCCGACGTCTTTCGAGGGCGGGGGCTCCGCATCGATGAGCCCGAGCTCTTTCAGATAGCGCGGGGTCATCGAGAGCGCGACGGTGTCGCCGATGGCCTCGTGGAAGCCGTCGTTGGCGCTGTCGAGGTAGAGCGGCGAGAGGTGGTTGTAAGCCCGCTGATAGAAGTTGTGCCCGAGCTCGTGATGGATAATGACGAAATCCTCGGCGGTGACGTCGGTGCACATCTTGATGCGGAGGTCGTTCATGCCGTCGATGTTCCAGGCGCTCGCGTGGCAGACGACGTCGCGGTCCTGCGGCTTCACGAAGAGCGACCGCTCCCAGAACGTCTGCGGAAGAGGCGCGAAACCGAGCGAGAGGAAAAACCTCTCGCCGTAGCGGAACATCTCGAGGGGCTCGACGCCCTTCGCCTTCAGCCGCTCGGTGAGGTCGTACCCGGGGTCCGCGTCCTCGGGCGCGACCAGGGGGTAGACGTTGCCCCATTGCTGGGCCCACATATTCCCGAGGAGGTGAGCGGGGATCGGCCCGTCCGGGGAAACGACGTCCTTTCCATAGGTCTCGACGAGACGCCGCCGCACGTACGCGTGAAGCGAGACGTAGAGCGGTTTCACCTGCACCCAGAGCCGGTCGAGCTCCTTCGCGAACTCGTCCGGGGGCATGTCGTATTTCGAGCGCCACATCGCCCCGAGGTCTTTGAACCCGAGCTCCCGCGCGCCCTCGTTTCCAAGCTCCACGTAGCGGATGTAGTCCTTGCGAAGGGGGGCCGCGACCCCGTGCCATCCCTGCCAGACGTCGAGCAGCCTCTCCGGATCCCGGCTTTCGGCGAGAATCTTCTCCATCGCCGGGAGGTCCCAGCACTCCCCACTCATACTCTTCGGGCAGTACTTCCCCCGGCCGTACGCGCTCTCCATCCCCGTCTCGAGCGCCGCGAGCTCTTTCGTCTTCCCGGGATCGCCCGGCGCGGGAACCACGATCGCGAGACGCAAAAGGAGGAGCTTGCGACTCAGATCCTCGGGAAGAGCGAGGCCCTGAAACCGCGCCGCCTCCTTCGCCAGGGCCACGGAGATCGCCGTCGACTTCTCCGCCGCTTGGGCCGCCAGGATGTCGGTGTCGTGGGTGATGTAGGTCGATTGCACCCAACTCGCCCGCCCCTGGTTCTGCCAGGCCTCGAGGAGCTCTGCCTCGGCTTTGTCGAGGAAGGCTCGCACCTCCTCGACGCCCTGGGCCGAAGCCCATGGCGCGAGAGCCATGGTGAGAAGGAGGATTGGGAGAATCGGCTTCATCGAGAGAGAACCTCCGCGCCAGAGGATACTCCAACCGGTGAGCTCACGGGGTCGCGGGTCTTCATCGACCGCGCCCGCGCCCCTGGTTACGTGTATGATCCCCGCATTTCGGAGGTTGGCCTATGAAACCAACGATGACCCGTCGTAGGCTCCTGAAGCTCGGAGCCGGCGCGCTTTCGAGCGTCGCCGCCGCGCCCATGATCCAGCGCGGCCGTTATCTTCTCTTCGCCGGAACGCCTCAAGAGCAGGAGTTCTCCGCGAGAGTGGTGAAGCTCGTCGAAGAGTCGACGGTCATCGACATGCTGGCGCCTCTCTCGATCGTCTCCGAGCGAACCGACGAGTGGCTGCGGAGCCCCGGGAGCTTCACCGAGGCCGAGTACCGTCTCTACCGCGATTCGGGGATCAACGTATTCCACGACACCACCGGGGACAGCGCGGGAGAGGACTCGTTCTCCGGCATGCTCCATTGGGCGGCCCAGTGGAACGGCTTTCTCGCCCATCACTCGGATTGGTTTCTCCGGGTAACCACTCCCGATCACCTTCGGAAGGTCAACGGGTCGGGCAAGATTGGCTTTCTCCTCGGTCTCCAGAACTCGGACCATTTCCGCAGGCTCGACGACATCAACCTCTTCTTCAGCCTCGGCCAGCGGGTCTCTCAGCTCACTTACAACAGCCAGAACCGCATCGGGACGGGCTGCATGGATCGCCGCGACGGAGGCCTGAGCGACTTCGGGGTGGATGTGGTGAAGCGGATGAACGAGGTCGGGATGGCGGTCGATCTCGGCCACTGCGGAGACCAGACGACACTCGACGGGATCGAAATGTCGGCGAAGCCCCCGCTCATCACCCACACCAACGCCCGTGCCCTCAACCCCGGCTATCCGCGGAACAAGACGGACGAGATCTTCAAGAAGATGGCGGCCAAGGGCGGGGTCGCGGGCATGACCGCGGTCCGGAGCTTCGTTCGCGACTCCGAGCCCACCACGATCGAGCACCTCCTCGATCATTACGACTACGTGGCGAAGCTCGTGGGGGTGGAGCACGTGGGCCTCGGCTCCGACACCGACATCCGCGGCGGCTACGACGCGCAGAGTAAGTCCGACTGGGACGTGACCGGAGGCCGGTACCGGGAGAAGTACCGTTTCCGCCACAAGATCGACATGGACGAGATGACTCAGCCGAAGCGGACGTACCTGTTGACGGAAGGCTTGATTCGGCGTGGATACAAGGATGCCGACATCGCGCTCATCCTCGGCGGGAACTTCCAGAGAGTACTGAGCGAGATCTGGACTGTTTGATCCCGTTCACGCCTCGGTCTTCCACTCCGGGAGCGGCTTCCGTCGTTCGCTCCCTCGTCAGCTCCCGAGCCTCGGCTCGCCCGAAAGACGCGCGAGGATTTCCGCCGCCTCTTCTTTCACCCGCACCACGTCCGCGAACGAGCGCGCCGCATGGAGGGGCTCCGCCACCTCCACCACGATCGGTACCCGCCGCGGGATCCAGGTACCGTCGCGCAGCAGACGCCTCGTGCCCCCGAGAGCGATGGGCACCACGGGAGCGCCGGTCTCGGCCGCGAGCTGGAACGCTCCGAGCTTGAACGGGCGCAGGCCGGTAGCGCGGGTGAACGTGCCTTCGGGAAAGAGAACGAGTGAGCGTCCCGTCGCGAGCACCGACCGGAGCGCCTCGGCCGACTGAGCACTCTCTTCGACGTTGTCTCGATCGACGGGAACGTGCTCGAGCCTCCGGAAGATTCGTCCGAGAAGCGGCCAGGAGAAGGCTTCGCGCTTGATGGCGAAGGCGTAGTCGAGATCGAGGGCCGCCATGAGGGGAAGAGGATCGAGATAACCCGCGTGGTTCGATACGAAGATGAAGGGGCCGGCGCGGCCCTTCAGGATCTCGCGCCCCCGGACTTCGAGCGGAACCCCGGCGAGAGCCAGGTAGACGCGGCTTCCATGGAGCACGATTCCGCGGAGCGCCCGCCGAGGGAGTCCAAGAAGGACCAGGGTCCAGCCGGGAAGAACGAAGGCCGCGGTGACGAGATAGAGGTAGAGCCCGTAGAGCAGGCGAGCGCCCGTCTCGAGCCCGCCTCGAGCCCGGGACGCCGCGGAGTGGAAGGCGAGCCGAGCCGCCATCCGCGAGGAGATCTCCGGGCGCCGGGAGAGCTCGCCGCGCAGGTAGCTCTCGCGGCAAGTGGCACGCCGGATCTTCCCGCTCGAGGTCTTCGGAACGACCCGAGGAGCAACGGTCAGCACCTCATCGGGCGGGACGCCGACGAGCTCGGCGACGGCGCGCGCCACTTTGCTCTCGATCCGGGCGCGGCCGTCGGCGCTCTCCTCCTTCGTCTCCACGACGACCACCACCCGCTCGGTGCCGAGCAAAGGGTCCGGGACTCCGAAGGCGACGACCGATCCTCCTCGAACTCCGGCGACCTCGGACGCGGCGGCCTCGATCTCCTGGGGGATCAGGTTCCGGCCCGCCTTGAGGATCAGATCCTTCTCGCGGCCGGTGATGAAGGCTTCGCCATCGGCCACGAAAGCGCGATCTCCAGAATCGAGAAAGCCGTCGGGACGCGTCACCGCCCCGGTCGCCGCCGGGTTGCGGTAGTAGCCCTTCATCGCCGACGGGCCGCGAAAGAGGAGCCGACCCTCGCGGCGCTCGGGAAGCTCTTCCCCCCGCTCGTCGACGATTCGAATTTCGTGGCCGGGGATTGCCTTCCCCACGGAGACGAAGCGGAGCGGCTCGACGCCCGAGCCGCTCGGCGGGCGCGCGAGACCCTCTCGCTCGAAGGCGTCGCGATCCACCGCCTCGATCCGCACCTCGGTACCGGGAGCGGCAGCGGTGAGAAGAAGCGACGACTCCGCGAGTCCGTAGACGGGGAAGAAGCTCGTCTTTCGAAAGCCGCAACCCGCGAATCTCTTCTCGAATCGCTCGAGGCTTCGGGGCGAAATGGGCTCGGCGCCGTTCAACGCGACTCGCCAGGAGCTCAGGTCGAGCCCCTCGAGCTCGGCTTCCGAGATCTTGCGGGCGCAGAGCTCGTAGGCGAAGTTCGGCGCCGGGGAGATCGTCCCTCGTCTCCTATGGATCGTCCAGAGCCATTTCTCCGGTCTCGTGAGGAAGGCGATGGGCGAAAGGACGGCGACCGGGATCCCGTAGAACATCGGGGTGAGCCAGGCCCCGATGAGTCCCATGTCATGGTAGAGGGGCAGCCAGCTCACACCGACGTCCGCCGGTCCTATTTTCAGGGCTTCGCCGATGGCGCGGATGTTCGCGAGAAGGTTCTCGTGGCTCAGGAGCACTCCCTTGGGATCCCCCGTGCTTCCCGAGGTGTACTGGATGAGCGCGGGGTCCTCCGGCCGGATCGCGATCGCCGCGGGATCGAAAGCGCGCGCCTCCTCGAGGAGCTTCGCGATCTCGGTCACCTCCCGGAGCCCGGGGGTAGAAGAGCGGAGAACCGAGCCGAGGGCGCGGCCCTCCCGCACCGTGACCAGGATTCTCGCCTGCGCGTTGTCGAGGATCGCCGACTGGCGGCGAGCGTACTCCTCGATCCGGGCGCGGTTGAAGGGCGGGTAGAGAGGCACCGGCACCGCTCCCGCGAACAGGACCCCCATGAAGGCCGAGAAAAAGCCGCGGCTCGTCGGGAGCATGATGGCGACGTTGTCTCCGCTCCGGATACCACGCGCCTCGAGGGCGCCTGCGACGAGAAGGGACTCCCGGTAGAGGTCGGAGTATGTAATCGTCTCCTCGGGACGGTCGTCCGCCTTGAGGTAAACGTGAGGAAGCGCCGGCTCCACCCGGGCCCGGAGCGCGAGAACTTCGGTGAGAGTTCCGGCGTCGCTCTCCGCACGACGTCTCGTCCCTGACAGGGCGGCGGGGAGTCGTTCTCGTTCATCGCTCGGAAGACCCGCCGTCGCGGCGCGAAAGGCCCTGGCGAGATCGCGCGGCGTCTCCGCTTCTCCCAGTGTTCTCTCCGGCGCGCGCCTTCGAAAGCGGGTCTCGAGTCGGGAGAGAAGCTCGACGCGCTCGAGACTTCCGAGTCCGAGATCTCGTTCCAGGGAGGCGTCGGGACCGATCGCCGCGAGCGCCCGCGGGCCTCTCGCTTCCCGCACGAAGCTCTCGAGCTCTTCGAGGACCGAGACTTCGATGAGATCGCTCGAGTGGTTCATGCGGGAAAGCGCGGATCGTAGCATGATTGACAGTCATCGGCGCCGGACGCTACCCTGAGATTCCCGCAGTTTCTCATTCATGCCGTCCCAGAATCCTCCCGCCACTCTCCGGATTCCCTTCGTTCGCCGCTGCACGGTTTCGAGTTCTGACGGCGAGACCCTCGCCATGCTCCTCGACCTATCGCTGCGCGGGGTCTACGTCGCGACCCACGAGCTTCGAACGTCGGGCGACGAGGTGCGGGTGCGATTCCACGTGCCGGGAAACGTGCGAGAGCTCTCGATTCCCGGCCTCGTCGCCTGGGTCCAGAAGGAGAAGGCGCATCCGGTTCATGGTCTTCCCCAGGGCTTCGGAGTCCGGTTCACGAAGCTCGAGGTGGAGGACGTTCGCCTCATCGCGAGGGCGATCCAGAGCTACTGCCAGTCGAATCCCATCTATCGCCAGTATCTCTAACGAGTCTCCGCCTCAGACCGATCCCAGGGGATTGGCCACAGAGGCACAGAGACGCAGAGTTTCGAACGGATGCAATGGTTCGCATTTCTCTGTGCCTCCGTGTCTCTGTGACCATTCTTCCCGATCCCAAACTTTGACTCACACCCGATCCAGGCTTCCAGTCCGGTTGACAACCCTCCGGGTTTTGCGGAACATAGACAAAACTAGGGCTTTACGGGTTCGCATCGCGTCACGGGAGGGTCATCCCAGCTAACGAGGTCGACAAACGGCGCTTCGCGGGGTCGCTTCGGTGGTCACCCCCGTGTCGGGGTGTGGTCATCGCGGATGCCGGTCCGGTGTCCGGGGAGGCGTCCCGTGGAGCGTAGCCTTCTGCTCAATACCAGCTACGAGCCGCTCCGGGTCATCACATGGCAGAAGGCAGTGGTCCTCCTCGTCAAAGGGAAAGTCGAGGTCATCGCCTCCTACGACCGGAGGATCCGAGGGGTCTCGGTGACCCTCGAGCTCCCCGCGGTCTTGAGGCTCCTGCGCCGCGCCCGCGTGGCCCGTCGGCTGCACCAGGTCCCGTTCTCCCGAGCGAACATTTATCTTCGCGATCGCTATCAATGCCAGTACTGCGGAAATCGATTTTCGGCCGCGGAGCTGACGTTCGACCACGTCACCCCGGCATCCCAGGGAGGGCGCAAGGACTGGGAGAACATCGTCACCTGCTGCATCCCGTGCAACCGGAAAAAAGGGGGAAAGACCCCGGCGGAGGCGGGACTGAAGCTCGTCCGCCAGCCGGGACGTCCCTCGTATCTCGCGGCTTCCGCCATCACCTACGGGATGGCGGAAGTCCCCTCGAGCTGGCGGGACTTCTTATAGAGCCTAAAGCGCCGAAAGCTCCGGGCGCTGACTTCGGCCTCGGGAGGCGGGCTCCGAACTCATGAGCGTCTCCGGAAGCCTGGCCACGATGCAGCTCGGGGACCTCCTGCAGTGGTGCGGAGCCAACCTCAAGACCGGGACCCTGCGACTCAAGCGCGGTCCGATCGAAAAACAGCTTTTTTTCAAGGATGGGCGGCTCTTTTCTTCGGTCTCCACCAGCCCGCGGGAGACCCTCGGGCAATTCCTCATTCGCTCCGGACACATCACCGAGGAAGAGCTCTTCAAGGCGCTCATCGAACAGGATCGCTCGAACCAGCCTCTCGGGAGGATCCTCGTCGCTTCCGATCTCCTCGCCGAGGAGGTGCTCGAAGACATCCTGCGGATCAAGACCGAGGAGTCCATCTACGACTGCTTCCTCTGGAAGGACGGCGATTTCTCCTTCGAGGAGGGAAAGCTTCCGGAACAGATTCCGGTCTCGCTCCCGCTGGACTTGACGGGGGTGATCCTGGAGGGGGCGCGCCGCACGGACGAGTGGGAGCGCATCCACGAAGTCTTTCCCACGCGGCTCACGACGTTCGATGTCCAGTTCGAAGCGGTGGAAGCGGCGAAGGACGTCTCCGACGAAGATCGGCGGGTTCTGGAGCTCGTGGCCCGCGGGAAGAACCTCGCCGAAATCTCCCTCGAGCTCCACGCCGTCGAGTTCTACGCCGCCTCGCGCCTGCTCGAGCTCCACGAGAGGAAGCTGGTACGCGTGCGCGAGTCGCCGGAGGAGATCGATTACGATGCGCAGGTCAAGACCCTTCGCGACAAGCTCAAGGACGGAGTTGGGCTCTACAACTCGGGCCAGTACGACAAGGGCCTCGATGCCTTCGAAGAGGCGCTTACCCTCGATCCCCAGAACAAGTACGCGCGGCTCTTCGTGATCAAGATCAAGCGCATCCTCGAGGACCTCCAGAACGTGGCCGACATACCACGCAACGGGGTTCCTCGGCTCAAGGTCACTCTGGTGGAGCTCGCCCGGCTGGACCTCGATCCTCAGGAAGGCTTCGTACTCTCGCGGGTGAACGGCGAATGGGACGTCGATTCCATCACCAAGATCTGCCCCATGGGAGAGCAGGAAGTGCTCATCATCTTCAAGCGTCTATTCGACCAGGGGCTCATCGAGTTCGGCGAGTAGCCCTGGCGCTCATGCTAATATGAGCCCGACTCCGAAGCCGGAACCTACGAAGTGACATCCCCGGATGAGCCGGATAAGAAAGAGCCTCGGGTTCGAGGCGTCGAGCCCCCGCACGCGGTTCCCGGCGGGCGCGTGAGCATCCTGGGAGAAGGCTTCGACCCCGCGCGCGCCCTTGAGCATCGCGTGTTCTTCGGAGACCGGCGCGCCCAGATTACCCGTGTCTCCCGGACTCACATCTCGGCGATCGTGCCCGAAGGCGCCATGCCCGAGGTGCAGGTGAGCGTCGCCGGGAGCCTCAGCACTCCCCATCGGGTTTCGGTGGCGACGATGCTCGCCGAGGAGCTTCAACCCGTCGCCAACCCGGCGTTCGATCCGGACGGGAGCCTCTACGTCACCTTCAGCGGCAGTCGCGGCGAGAAAGTCCCGGTGTCGATCTTCCGGGTGGAGCCGGACGGGGAGCTGAATCCGCTGGAAAACGAGATCGTGAACCCCACGGGACTCGCCTGGGGGCCCGACGACTGCCTCTACGTCTCGAGCCGCGAGGAGGGATCGGTCTATCGGATTCCTCGCAATCGCGAGGCGCAGATGATCGCCGACGAGCTCGGCATCGCCACCGGCATCGCCTTCGATCGCGAGGGCATCCTCTACGTCGGCGACCGCCGGGGCACCATTTTCCGCATCGAGCCGAACGGCGAGCCGCGCACCTTCTGCCGGCTCGAGCCTTCGGTTGCCGCTTATCACCTCGCATTCGACGCCGAAGGCAACCTGTTCGTCACCGCTCCCAGCCTCGCTTCGGTGGACCCGGTGTATCGGGTGAGCCGCGAGGGCGAAGTGGACGTCTTCGTGAGCGGCTTCGGCAGACCCCAGGGGATCGCCTTCGACAGCGAAGGCGATCTCTACGTCACCGAGGGGCTCGCGGGCGAGAGCGGCCTCTACCGGATTTCGCCCGGGGGAGAGGTGGATAGGGTGGTCACTGCGCCGCCGCTCGTCGGCCTCGCGTTCGACGGGAAGGGCGGGGTGGCGCTCGCGGGCACGAGCGCGGTGTTCCAGCTCGAGCTCGGCGTCTTTGGCCTTCCTCTCGTCTAGCTTAGCTGCTAGTTCGGCTTGATTCGGCGAAGTCTACCGCGAATCTCCTCCGCTCGCGCTCCTTCATCCTCGCCCGCGAGGAATGCCTCGGCGTCCTCGATCGCGCGCGTCCGGAGCTCGTCCGTCTCCTTTCGTTCGTGACTCTCGAGCGAGCAAAGCGCGAGCCGGAACCGGGCGTCGGAGGCGTCTCGTCCGTCCTCTCGGGAGTCGAGCGAGGTGAGCGCCCGGCGCATCGCGTCGCAGTCCTCCGGAACGACCCGGGATAGCGCCGCGCCCGACGCCGCCTTCGGCCGCGCCCGGTTGGCACTCTCCAGAAGCCGAACGTTCTCCTTCTGGAGGGAGGGACCGACCGGTTCGCTCGACTCGAAGTTGGCGACGGCTTCCGCGGGAGCGGCGGGCGCGAGCGCCTGAGAGTCCTCGGAAGCGCGCTCCGGCTCCTCCGCGTCCGGAATGATTTCCTGTCGTGCCGCCGCGGGCGCGACCTCGTCCCGTGCCATCGGGGGAGGGGCGCTCGGCTCCGCGGCCACTCGAGCTTCCGCCTCGCGCGCCTCTGGGACCGGAGCCGGTGACGCCGCCGCGGGCGCCGGCGTCCTCCGGGAGTCCTCGCGAAGGACGGACAGGCCCACCGCCGCCGCCACCAGAAGTGTCGCTCCCAGAGCCCCCCAACGCAGCATCGATGGCGCGAGGAGAATGCGGAAGAAGCCCGACGGGCGCCGGCTCTCGGAATCGATGCGGTCGAGCACCTTGCGGGGAAGATGCTCCCAATACGAAGCGGGCGGCTCGGCGAAAGGCATGGACTTCAACTCCTCGGTAAGAGACGCCAGAAACTCGGCATGGCTGCGGCAGCGCGGGCATTTCTCGAGATGCGTTTCCGCCGCGAGCTTCTCCACGGCCGTCGCCTCGAAGTCGGCGAGCTTCTCGACAAGTGCCATGAGCTCGGCGCAGTCCGTCACCAGGAACCTCCGGCCTTGGGAATCGGCCCCATGTGCGCGGCGAGCATCACCTTCAAGCGACCGCGAGCGCGAGAGAGCCGGGACATCACCGTACCCTCGGAGATCCCGAGGAGCTTCGCGATCTCTTCGTAGCGCATCTCTTCCACGACCTTGAGCAGAAACACGGTGCGCTGCTCGAGAGGGAGGAGCCCCACCGCCCGTTCGAGATCGAGCGCGAGCTCCTCGGACACCAGCGACCTCTCGGGATTGGCGTCGAGCGGCTCCTGCCGCGGCGCCCGCGTCTTCTCCGAACGGCCCGGACCGCCGGGAGCGTCTTCGGTATAGAGCGGCTGCTCCCGCTTCGCGACGCCGTTCAAATAGTTGATGGCGAGGTTCACCGCGATCCGCGTGAGCCAGGGCCGCAGGGGGCGGCCGATTTCGAACCGGCCCAGGTTGCGATAGGCGCGGACGAAGGTGTCCTGGGTGATGTCGTCGGCGACTTCGTGACGCCGGGTCATGCGCATCGCCACCGCGTAGATCCTCCTCTGGTAGCTCCGAACGATCTCGGCGAAAGCATCCCGATCGCCGTCGCGGGCGCGCAGCACGAGGTCCCGGTCGGCTTCGCCCGATCCTTCCATGCTGTGGGCGCAGACCAGGCTAGACATCCTTCTTCCGTCGGCTTCCGCGGGCTTCGGCACCTTCGGCTCGTCTGCCCGGCTCTAACGTCCTCTCCGCTCAGAGAGGATACCGGGCTCGCCGCCTCGCCTTCCATTCTAAGGGGAAAAAAGGAAAAACCCGGCAGGCCCCCGCGCGCCGGAAAAGGGACCTGCCGGGCTCCCACAGCCCGTGTACCGAGCTGGGAGACTACGAGACTTCGAAACCTACTCCAGAACCTTCACCACGACGCGGCGGTTGCGAGACCGGCCGTCGCGGGAGTCGTTCTCCGTCACCGGCTGCTCCTCGCCGAAGCTGTAGACCGAGATCCGGTGCAGGGGAATGCCGTGCGTCTGGTAGAGGTAGTCGCGAACCGCTTCCGCCCGCTTCAGACCGAGCTCCTTGTTGTACGCGGGATCCCCGCTGGCGTCGGTGTGTCCCTCGACCTCGATCCAGAGACCCCGATTGTCGGCCTTGACCTTCTCCGCGAGCTCGTTCACCAGGGCCTGGGCGTCGGTGGAGAGCTCCGAGGCGTTGAACGCGAAGTTGACCTTGTCGTTCGAGAGGGTGATCTCGTAGAGGAGCTTGCCCTTCATCGCCCGTTCGGCCTGTTGGAATGCGCGCTCCGCCTCGGTCTGGGCCGTGGCCGCGAGCTGCCCGGCCTCGTCGGCCTTCGCGTCTACTTTCCGGATCTCACCGTCCTGGCGGGTGAGGGACTCCTCGGCCCGCCCGATGCGCTCCTGGTTTCGCTCGACCGATTCACTCAGGCTCTCGACTTTCTCGTTGACGGCTCCGATTTCCTTGCTGACGTATTTCTTGGTGGCGCAGCCGGAGCCTGCGAGCGCGACTGCGGTGAGGGCGACTACCGATGCGGTTCTGGTAAACATGAGCGGACCTCCTAGTAACTAGACCTTGGTTTGCCGACCGACGCCGGTTCGGGCTCGCTGGGCGGGGAGCCCGGCCTCGCCGGGTAATAACCCTTTCGGGTGCGGACTTCGACGCCGCGGCGGCGGGGAGTCGAAACTTCTATGCTGCGGAAGCCGTCGTCGTTCCTCGGGTTCGCGGGAACGTATCCGATGCGGTACTGCGTCTTCATCTCCTCGCGGATGCGCCGCGAAGCGGTGACGAGCTGGCCCCACTGGCTTCCCTGATACATATCGCCCCCGGTCTCCGCGGTGAAGCGCCGGAGCGCGTCCTCGCCGCGGAAATGGGCGCCGTGGATCCCGAGGAACATCTCGCTCTCGGGATCGTCCACGGGTGAGATGACGCGTATGGCGTAGACCGGCAGATCCACGCCTTTCGCCTTGGCGACGGCATCGTCGACGGATCGGGTGCTCGAGGTGTCGACGCCGTCGGTCGTCACCACGATCGCCCGCCGCCCGAAGCCTTCGTGCACCACGACGTCGGAAAGCGTCACCACCGCGTCGTAGAGGGCGGTCGAGCCGAAGGGCTCGAGGCGGTTGAGAGCCTCGATGGCCTCCGTCTTGTTCTGGGTGAAATCCGTCAGCTGGTAGACGTCGCGGTCGAAAGCGTATACCGAGACGCGGTCCTCGGGCCCGAGACTGTGGATGAGCTGGATCGCGGCGTTGCGCGCGTTCGTGGCTTTCTCCGTGAGCACCATGCTGCCGCTCGCGTCCACCAGGAGCACGACGTCGAGCGGAGCGTCTTCGCCGCGGGCGAAGTAGACGATCTTTTGATGGACGTTGTCCTCGATCACCATGAAGTCCTCCCGGGACAGGTCGGTGATGAGGCGCCCTTTCTTGCTCACCACGGATACGTTGAGGTGAACGGCGTCGACGGTCGCGGTAAAACGAAAGGGGACGTCGGGCTCGGGGTTCTCGCCCGCCTGCGCGAGCTCCATGGAAACGGCGAGGAGCGGGAGAACCAAGAGGCTTACGAGTGACTGTCCCATCACGACTCCTTCTAAGAGCAAAAGCGCTGCCAGCGTGGGAAGCCAGCGCGCGAATTACCTCAAGCCACTACAAATAAAGAGGATCGACCCCAATCGATGAGAGCCGAAGGAACTCGCATGGGGACGATCCGGACGAGTAGTTTTGGGAGCCCCGTGTAACTCTTACCCGGAGTCGCGACGGGACAAGTGCCGCGCCACGCGATACCTCCACCGCGTGTAAAAGCGAAAGTTCGCCTCGTCGTCGTAAGCCACTCCCGAAATCGCCCGGTCGGAGGCGGCGAGGGCGTCGGTAACGTCGCCGCCCGCTCCGGCCCGGGAGAGCACCAGGGGCTCCAGGTCGAACCCGCGGTCGACCGCGAGACCCGGAGCCTGTTCCAGGAGGCGCGCGATCAGCTTCTCGGAGTTGAGGAGAGCGGAAGCGGTCTTCTCGTTCTCGAGAAAACTGAAGTCGAAGGCGTCGGGGTCGACCTCGACGGCGACGGAGGCGTCGCGCAGGTAGAGGTGAAAGCGCAGACCCGAGGTCAGGCGGCGGCTCGCACCTTTGGTGGAGCCGAGTCGCCTCTCGTCGTGGCGCTCGCGCGTGATCTCCCCACGCACGATGAGGAGCAGCTCCGCGTAGGGCGCGGGAGCGAGCCTCTCTGAACCGCCGTCCAGGACCATCTCCAAATGACGCTCGCGGAAATGGAAGGCCGACACCCGGGCGACGGGAAGAGCCGTCACCGAGGCTTCGGGCACCACGTAATGGGGGATCCGGGCGGAGGAAAGCTCTTCGGAGAAACGCCGGGCCTCCGCTTCGGTTTCGAGCCGGCGAAAGAGTCGCGGCCTCGGGGACGAAAGGCTCAAGCGGGCGTCGTACGCGGATACCGAGGCCACGCGCGAAAGCGCCAGTACGCTCGCCTCGTCCCTCGCCTCCGCGGGAAGGAGAATCAGCAGGTGGCGACCGACCGAGGCCGGCGCGGTCTCGATGGGAGCGGGCGGCAAGGCCTCGACCGGAGGAAGCGGCGCGACGCAGTAGAGACACTTCGTGGCCGCGTCGGCGTTCGGTCTTCCACAAGCGGGACAAGCAAGAGCCATTCGACCCATCGAGCCCATTGGCCTCAAAAGAATAGCAGAACGGCGAGGGTTAGCTGGACCACTCCCGTTAGATCGTGTTAAGCTAGCGGTTTAGCGACTTATCTCGACTCCGAGCCCCGAACCAAGTGTGAGTGTGTGAGGGTCGATCCATGGCGACCGAGCCCCAAAAACTAGGGAAATACAATATCGTCGGGAAGATTGGCAAAGGAGCCATGGGCGAGGTCTACAAAGGCCACGACCCGGTCCTGAACCGCTTCGTCGCCATCAAGATCATCGCCGAGACTCTGGGCACGGACGCCGACCTCGTCGAGCGATTCAAGCGCGAGGCGCGAAACGCCGCGGGCCTCAACCACCCCAACATCATCACCATTTACGACTTCGTCGAAGAGGAAGGGCACCTCTATATGGTGATGGAGCTGCTCGAGGGCCAGGACCTGAAGGAGCTCATCAAGAGCGGCTCCCCCGTCACCATGGAGCAGATCCTCAGCATCATGGAGCAGATCGCGGACGGCCTCGGCTTCGCGCATTCCCGGGGAATCATCCACCGCGATCTGAAGCCCGCGAACATCCACGTCAGCAAGAACGGGCAGGTGAAGATCCTCGACTTCGGACTGGTGCACGAGGCCTCGTCCGACATGACGAAGACCGGCCAGGTGATGGGCACTCCGAACTACATGTCGCCGGAGCAGGTCCAGGGGCTGAGAGTCGATCCCCGCTCGGACATCTTTTCGCTCGGCGCAGTGTTCTATGAGCTCCTCACCCGGAAGAAACCCTTCAGCGCCGACTCCATCCATGCCACGATGTTCAAGGTCGTCCAGGGAGACCGCGAACCGCTCGCGCAGTACACCCATCTGCCCAGGCCCTTGGTCAGCATGGTGGACCGGGCCCTGGACAAGGACCCCGACGGCCGATTCGCCGACGCGAGCGCCCTCCGGGATCATCTGCGCGTTCTCCGCCGCGAGGTCATGAGGGGCAGAGACGCCGAGTCTACGTTCACCGGCGGCGAAGAGATGACCATCGTGACGCCGTTCGCCGAGGCGGGCTCGATTCCGTCCACACCGCCGTCGCATGAAAAAAGCGGCCCCAGTCGCTCCGGCCCCCCGGCCTCCGCGTCAGCGAGTCGCGGGACCCTTCGCAAGCGGGAAATGGCCGCGAGCGCCGTCTCTGCCCCTCCCGCCCCGGCGAAGACGCAGCCCTTCGGGCTTTACCTCCTCGCGGGCGTTCTCGTCCTGGCGGTGGGCGGAGGCGCCTACTTCATGACGCGGGGGGGCGGCTCGGAACAAAACGTCGAGGCCTTGAGTCAGGCGCTTCTCGCGAGCCAGCTGCAGCTGATGGAGCGGAGCCTGTCACAGAAGGACTACGGGGCGGCGCTGTCGCAAGCGGAAGAGCTGCTGAAAACCGACCCGGCGAACGCCGAGGCGCTCCGAGCGCAGGGCGAGGCCCGCGAGGCGCTCCAGCGCATCGACGATGCCGTCGCCGCGGCGCGAAGCGCGCTCGAGCGCAACTCCATGCAGGAAGCCGCAGACGCGCTCGCGACCGTGCTCGCTCTCGACCCCTCGCATCCTCTCGGAGTCGAGCTCTCGGGCCAGCTGAGCCAGCATTTCCAGAGCCAGGCGGAACGCGCCC
>Ga0299906_10001087_pt1 | contig 23664 bp, 25 predicted proteins | sample RVTome_14_FD_200259 | JGI IMG/M metagenome (GOLD analysis project Ga0299906, IMG submission 200259) | Soil microbial communities from uranium-contaminated site in the Upper Colorado River Basin, Wyoming, United States - RVT145D125 (version 2) ...
CGTCTCGCGGAAGGCGAAGCGGCGCTGGCGGACGCGGACAAGGCGCTGCGGGCGGCGGAATCCGCGCTCGCCGAGGCCCGCGAGACCCGCGTCCGCGCCGAAGCGCAGCTAGAACAGGCGGAGACGGAATGCCGCACGGTCGCGGAGCGCATCCGCGAACGGCTGCGCTGCGCGCCGGACGACGTGCTCTCGGTCGCCCAGGTCTCGGCCGGCGAGACGCCGCCCGACATCGCCGAGGTCGAGGAGAAGATCGAGCGCCTAGGCCGCCAGCGCGACGCCATGGGTCCGGTCAATTTGCGCGCGGAGACCGAGCTGGCAGAGCTCGAGGAACAGATCACCACCATGAAATCCGAGCGAGAAGACCTGATCGCGGCGATCGCGCGGCTGCGCCAGGGCATCGCATCGCTGAACCGCGAAGGCCGCGAGCGCCTGCTGGCCGCCTTCGAGACCGTCAACCAGCATTTCCAGGAGCTGTTCGTCCGCCTGTTCGGCGGCGGGCGAGCGCATCTCGCGCTGACCGAGGCGGAGGATCCGCTCGACGCCGGGCTCGAGATCATGGCGAGCCCGCCCGGTAAGAAGCTGCAGATTATGTCGCTGCTTTCGGGCGGCGAGCAGGCGCTGACGGCGTTGTCGCTGCTGTTCGCGGTGTTCCTCACCAACCCGGCCCCGATCTGCGTGCTGGATGAGGTCGACGCGCCGCTGGACGACGCCAACGTCGACCGGTTCTGCACGCTGCTGGACGAGATCGCCCATAGCGGACAGACCCGGTTCCTCTGCGTAACCCACCACCGCATGACCATGGCGCGCATGGACCGGCTGTTCGGCGTGACCATGGGCGAGCGCGGCGTCAGCCAGCTCGTATCGGTCGATCTGCGGCGCGCCGAAGGGCTTCGCGAGTCGGCGTGACGAGGCCTCGACGGCGCGGCCGCAGCCAAGGGAAATCTTTCATTTCGCTGACATTTTGCCGCGACCCATTGCGCCTTGACAGCCTATCCCACGCTCACTATCGTGCGCGCGATTTCGGGCACGGGGGCAGCCATTCCATCGGGCAGTCCGCGGGTTCCGGGGCGGTGGGGGCATGACCGACGAGAAACCTTCGCCTTCCCTGGAAGACCTCGACGCCAGGCTTCGCCGGGCGCACGAGCGGCGTCCCGATCGGAGCGCGGACGAAGACCAGGGACCGAACCCTAACTCGGTCGGAGCGGGTCTCGGGATTGCGCTCAGGATCGGGATCGAGCTCGTTGCTGCCTTGGCTGTCGGCGTCGGCGTCGGGCTGTTGTTGGATTACTGGCTCAACACCCGTCCCTGGATGCTGGTCGTGTTTTTCTTCCTGGGGAGCGCGGCCGGCTTCCTCAATGTTTATCGCGCCGTAAGCGGGTACGGCTACGCCGCCGGCTATCGCCGGGACGAGAGCCGGGACAAGAAGAGCCCGCAGCAGCACGAGACGCCGCCTGACGGGGACTAAGGGGAGCAGCAAGGCAAGAGATGGCAGACGCAGGCGCCGGCGAGAGCCATAGTCCGCTCGCACAATTCATGATCAAGAAGATCATCCCGCTGGAGATCGGCGGGGTGGACGTGTCGTATACGAACTCCGCACTGGCGATGACCGTCGCCGTGATCGCGGTCTCGGTCTTCCTGATCTTCGGCATGCGCCGCGGCGCGCTCGTACCGGGCCGCTGGCAGGTCGTCGCGGAGATGTCCTACGAGTTCGTCGCGAACATGATCCGCGACAACGTCGGCCAGGAAGGCCGGCGCTATTTCCCCTTCATCTTCACGCTGTTCATGTTCATCTTCGCCGGCAACCTGATCGGCATGATCCCCTACAGCTTCACCTACACCAGCCACCTGATCGTGACCTTCGGTCTGGCGGCGGTGGTGTTCATCGGCGTGACGATCATCGGCTTCGCCAAGCACGGCTTCCATTTCTTCCACTTCTTCCTGCCCCACGGCGTGCCGTGGTTCCTGGCCTGGCTGATCATTCCGATCGAGATCCTCTCCTACCTGTCGCGCCCGGTGAGCCTGTCGCTGCGGCTGTTCGCCAACATGACCGCCGGCCACACCATGATGAAGGTGTTCGCGGGCTTCATTTTCGTGCTCGGCGTCGCCGGCGTGGCGCCGCTGGTCATGGTGGTCGCGCTGACGGGGCTGGAGATCATCATCGCGTTTCTGCAGGCTTACGTTTTCGCCATCCTCACCTGCGTCTATCTCAACGACGCGCTGCACATGCACTGATCGGCAGCAGGCGGCAGGGACGGCATCCCCGGTTCGGGTTCATTCGATTTCGACTGATTGAAGAAAGGACGACACAATGGAAGTAGCAGCCGCAAAATTGATCGGCGCAGGCCTGGCGGTTATCGGGCTGGGCGGCGTCGGCGCCGGTATCGGCAACATCTTCGCCTCGATGATCTCGTCGGGCGCGCGCAATCCCGGCGCCATCCCGCGGGTCCAGCTGTTCATGTGGATCGGCTTCGCGCTCGTGGAAGCAGTCGCGCTCTACGCGCTGCTGATCTCGTTCCTGATCCTCTTCGGCTGAGCAACGGTCCGGAAGCCCGGGCGTAGGAGCCGGCTGTCATGCCGCAACTCGATCCCTCGCTTTTCGCCACGCAGCTGTTCTGGCTGTTCGTCGCCTTCACGGCGCTGTTTCTGATCGCCTGGAAGGTCGCGCTGCCGCGGATCTCGGACGTTCTCAGCGAACGCCAGAACCGGATCGACGACGATCTGGACAAGGCGCAGGCGCTCAAGAGCGAGGCCGAGGAGGTGCTGGCGACCTACCAGAGGACGCTCGCCGATGCGGCCGCCGAAGCACAGGACATCCACCGCGAGGTGGTGCAGGCGCTGGCCGCCGAGCGGACCAAGCGGCAAGAAGAGCTGTCGCGGCGGATCTCCGGACAGACGCGCGAGGCCGAGAGCCGGATTTCCGGCGAAAAGCGCCGCGCCATCGAAAACATCCGCGACGCCACGCTGGACGCGGTGCGAAGCGCCGCGACACGGCTGATCGGGGTTGACGTGGCCGAGGCGGATGCCGACCGGGCGATCCGGTCCGCCCTCGAGGAGCGGCGGTCATGAGCGCGCTTCTGCACGATCCTACCTTCTGGACCGCCGTCGCCTTCGTCATATTCATCATCGCGCTGTTCAAGCCGGTCAAGAAGGCGCTCCTCGCCGGCCTCGACAGCCGCATCGAGCAGATCCGGTCCGAGGTCGAAGAGGCGAAGCGGCTTCGCGAAGAGGCGCAGGCCCTGCTCGCCTCCTATCAGCGCAAGCAGCGCGAGGCGGCGCAGGAGGCCGAGGCGATCGTCAAGCAGGCCAGGGACGATTCGGCGCTGCACCGCACCGAAGCCGAGAAAGCGCTGGCGGAGCTTCTGAAGCGCCAGGAAGCGCTGGCGGTCGAGAAGATCGCCCAGGCGGAAGCAGCCGCAGTGCAGGAAGTCCGCGAGGTCGCGGTCGACCTGGCGATCGCCGCCACCGAGAAGATCCTGGCCGAGAAGGTTCGCGGCGATCTGTCGGACCGGCTGGTCGAGAAGGCGATCGGCGAGCTTCCCCAAAAACTGCAATAGGCGACGCTGCGGCAGGCCCCTATTCCGCCGCCTCGCGGTAGTCGTCCGGCGACGGGCAGCTGCATATCAGGTTGCGGTCGCCGTAGACCTGGTCGATCCGGTTGACGGGCGGCCAGTACTTGTCTTCCCGCAACGACGATACCGGGAACACCGCCTCTTCGATGCTGTAGGGCCGGTCCCAGGCGGCGCCCGCGATGTCGTCGAGGGTGTGCGGCGCATTCACCAGCGGGTTGTTGTCGCGGTCGAGGGCGCCCGTCTCGACCCGCCGGATCTCCTCGCGAATGGCGATCAGCGCATCGCAGAAGCGGTCGATCTCGGCCCGCGATTCACTCTCGGTCGGCTCGATCATCAGCGTGCCGGCGACCGGCCAGGACATCGTCGGCGCATGGAAGCCGTAGTCCATCAATCGCTTCGCCACGTCGTCCACGGCGATGCCGGCGGACTCCTTGAACATCCGCACGTCGATGATGCACTCATGCGCGACCAGCCCGTGCGTCCCGGTATAGACGACCGGGTAATGCGGGCTCAGGCGCTTGGCGATGTAGTTCGCGTTGAGGATCGCCACCTGCGTCGCCTTGGTCAGCCCCTCGCCGCCCATGAGCGCGATATAGGCCCAGGAGATCGGCAGGATGCCGGCGCTGCCCCAGGGCGCCGCCGAGACGGCGCCGACGCCCTTTGGCCCGCCCTCCGGCACCACCGGGTGCCCGGGCAGGAAGGGCGCCAGATGTCCCCCAACGCCGATCGGACCGACGCCCGGGCCGCCGCCGCCATGGGGGATGCAGAAGGTCTTGTGCAGGTTCAGATGCGCCACGTCCGGCCCGAAGCTGCCGGGCCGGCACAGGCCGACCAGGGCGTTCAGGTTGGCGCCATCCATATAGACCTGGCCGCCGTAGCGGTGCACGATCTCGCAGATCTCGACGATGCTCTCCTCGAACACCCCGTGGGTGGACGGGTAGGTCACCATCAGCGCCGCCAGCGCGGCCGCATGCTGTTCGGCCTTCGCCCGCAGGTCCTCCAGGTCGATGTTCCCATCGCCGTCGCAGTCCACCACCACGACGGTCATGCCGGCCATGATCGCGCTCGCCGGATTGGTGCCATGCGCTGAGCTGGGGATCAGGCAGACGTTGCGCCCGCCATCGCCGCGCGCGGTGTGATAGCGGCGGATCACCAGCAGGCCGGCATATTCGCCCTGCGAGCCCGCATTCGGCTGCAGCGAGACCGCGGCGAAGCCGGTGATCCGCTTCAGCATGTCCTCGAGCCCGTGGATCAGCTCGAGCGAGCCCTTCGCCTGGTCGAGCGGCGCGAACGGGTGCAGGCGCGCGAATTCGGGCCAGGTGACGGGCAGCATCTCGGTCGTGGCGTTCAGCTTCATGGTGCAGGAGCCGAGCGGGATCATCGAGCGGTCGAGCGCGATGTCGCGCGCCTGCAGCCGGCGCAGGTAGCGCAGCATCTCCGTCTCCGACCGGTAGGTGTTGAACACCGGATGCCGGAGACAGGCCGAGGCCCGCCGCAGCGCGTGCGGAATGGCGTCAGGCCGCGCCGCATCCAGCTCGTCGACCGTGAAACCCGGCTCGGCGCGGCCGGAGACGGCGCGCCACAACGCCGCGACGTCGTCGGCCGTCGTCGTCTCATCGAAAGAGACGCCGACCGACTTCCCGTCGATCCGGCGCAGGTTGAACCCGGCGGCGACCGCCCGTCGATGGACGGCTTCGGCATCGCCCACCGGAATGACGAGCGTATCGAAGAACCGCGCTTCGGACGACGCCATGCCGAGGCGCTTCAGGCCTTCGGCAAAGATCGCGATCAGGCGATGGACGCGCTCGGCTATGGCGCGCAGCCGGTTCGGGCCGTGGTAGACGGCATAGAAGCCTGCCATGACCGCCAGCAGCACCTGCGCGGTGCAGATATTGCTGGTCGCCTTCTCGCGCCGGATATGCTGCTCGCGCGTCTGCAGCGCGAGCCGCATCGCGGGGCGGCCGCGTGCGTCGACAGACACGCCGACCAATCGCCCGGGCAGCGAGCGCTTGTGGGCGTCTCGCGTCGCGATATAGGCGGCATGCGGCCCGCCGAAGCCGAGCGGCACCCCGAAGCGCTGGGCGCTGCCGACGACGATGTCCGCTCCCCATTCGCCCGGCGGGGTCAGCAGCATCAGCGCCAGCAGGTCGGCGGCAACGCAGACCACCGCGCCCCGCGCATGCGCTGCCTCGACCAGCGCCGCGTGGTCGTCGACCGATCCGTCCGCGGCGGGATATTGCAGCAGCAGGCCGAACACGTCTTTGTCGGGCAGGCCGGCCCGGTGATCGCCGACGATCACGGTGATCCCGAGCGGCTCGGCGCGCGTCCGCACGACGTCGATGGTCTGCGGCAAACAGCGGTCGGAAACGAAGAAGGCGTCGCTCTTGCTCTTGCCGATGCGGCGGCACATCGTCATTGCCTCGGCGGCGGCCGTCGCCTCATCGAGCAGAGACGCATTCGCCATTTCCATGCCCGTGAGGTCGGCGACCATGGTCTGGAAATTGAGCAGCGCCTCCAGCCGGCCCTGGCTTATCTCGGGCTGATAGGGCGTGTATGCCGTGTACCAGCCGGGATTTTCCATGACGTTGCGCAGGATGACCGGCGGAATGAAGCAATCGTAGTAGCCAAGCCCGATGACCGAGCGCATCGGCGTGTTCTGCGCCGCCATCCGCCGCAGCGCACCGACGACATCGCGCTCGCTGCGGCTCGGGGGCAGCGCGAGCGGCGCCGTGGACCGGATCGCCTTCGGCACCGCCTTGTCGACCAACGCATCGAGCGAAGCGAAGCCGAGCTCTTTCAGCATGGCGGCGATATCGCCTGCGGTCGGCCCGATATGCCGGTGGATGAAATCGTCGTTCTGTTCCAACTGTCGCAGCGTGCCGGTGCCGGCCATCAGGCCACTCCTGTTCACTTTCGTCGGTCAGTCCTTGATGAAGGCCGCATAGGCCTTGGGATCCATCAGGTCGTCCAGCTCGGCCGGGTCCGACAGCTTGATCTTGAAGAACCAGCCGTCGCCTTCCGCATCGCCGTTGATGCCGGACGGCTCTTCGACGATCACGTCGTTGATCTCCACGATCTCGCCCGAGACGGGGGAATAGACCTCGGAGGCCGCCTTGACCGATTCAACGACCGCGACCTGGTCTCCCGCCGCGATCGCGGCGCCGACTTCCGGCAGCTCCACGAAGACGATGTCACCGAGCTGTTCCTGGGCGAAATCGCTGATGCCGACAGTGGCGACGTCGCCCTCGACGCTCACCCACTCATGTTCCTCGCTGTATCTCAGATAACTCATGACTGGTCCTCTCCCTCGACCCAGAACGGTGGCTCAACCGCGGTGGTAACGATGTTCGACAAACGGCATATCGGCGACCCGCGCAGCCAGCGGCTTGCCGCGCACGATCGCGCTGACGCCCGTCCCGGAAGCGGCATGCAACGCGCCGACATAGCCCATGGCGACCGGGGCCCCGACCGAAGGGCCATAGCCGCCGCTCGTCACGATGCCAATCTCGGCGCCGTCCCGATTCGTCAGCACCGCGCCTTCGCGCACCGGCGCGCGGCCGTCCGGACGAATGCCGACGCGCAGCCGCGCCGTCCCTTCCGCGAGCTGGCGCAGGATGATCCCATCGCCGGGAAAGCCGCCTTCTTCCCGCCGCCGCTTGCCGATTGTCCAGGCGAGCCCCGCTTCGACAGGCGTCGTCGTCGCGTCGATATCGTGGCCGTAGAGACAAAGGCCGGCCTCCAGCCGGAGCGAGTCGCGCGCGCCCAGCCCGATCGGGCGCACGTCGGAGTCGGCTAGCAAAACCTGCGCCAGAGCCTCGGCCGCATCCGCGGACACGGATATCTCGAAGCCGTCCTCGCCGGTGTAGCCGGAGCGCGAGACCATGCAGTCAGCGCCGGCGATGACGATCGCGGCGCTGCTCATGAACCGAAGATCCGACAGGGTCGCTTCGGTGTGGCGCTGCAGCGTCTCGGCAGCCATCGGGCCTTGCAAGGCCATGAGGGCGCGGTCTTCGAGCGGCGCTACCTCGACGGACGACGGAAGCACGGCGCGCAGATGCGCGATATCCGCTTCCTTGCACGCGGCATTGACGATGACGAACAGGCCATCGGCAGTCCTGGTCACCATCAGGTCGTCCAGAATGCCGCCGTCTGCATTCAGCAGGACTGTATAGCGCATCCGTCCGGGCTTGAGAGCCTGCAGGTCGCCCGGCACGAGCGACTCCATGGCAGCCGCCGCAGCCGTCCCCCGAACCACGATCTGCCCCATATGGGACACATCGAACAAGCCGACCGCCGTGCGCGTATGCAGATGCTCTTTGAGAATGCCGTCGCTGAACTGCACCGGCATCTCGTAGCCGGCGAACGGCACGAGCTTCGCGCCGAGCGACCGGTGCAGCCCGGTCAGCGGGGTCGACTTCAGCGATGAGACGTTGTCGGCAGAAACATTGTCGGCAGACAAGGGCGATCCTCCGGCAGACGCGCATACGCCCGGACTCGGAAAAACCGACTCCGAGCCCCGCTCTGTCGTTGGACCTGAGAGTATCACCGGACCGGCCAAACAGCCGCGGCTTACCCCCTTCGGTGAGCCGCCCCCGGCCGCTGCCGGTTGCGTCTGCTCTCCAGAGTGCCCTTATCCTGCGGTCCTTTAGCCTGAGAGATTCCGGGGCGGTTGCTCCTTCGGCGCCGGCGCGATGTTGCGCCGGTCTCTCCCGCAGGGATCGACGGGCCTTTTAGTCAAGGGCCTAAGCTACGTGGCTGGCCGGAATTGTCAACCGAAGAGACGCCGGGTCCGGCAGGGGTCAGCGGGCGCGCTGCCGCTTCCTGTTGTAGGCGAGCTCCTCCGGCGTCATCTCGAAGCCCAGATAGACTATGTAATCCTTTGACGACATTTCTTTTTTCTTGGGAATGGTCACGGTTACCGCGTCCGCGAAGTTGAGATTGGCCTCCTGGCGCTGGAATTTTGCGATCATGGGGAATTTCGTTCTGGTCAGGACGTTCTTGTCTCCGTCCAGGATGGCGACGAAATAGGCGAACTGCGCTTCATTGTTCGCGTTGGCCGGCCCCCGCACGACCTCGATCCCGACGTTGAGCTCCATGTCGACGCCCTTGTCGTCGACCTCGCAGAGACCGGATATCGACGTCATCTTGGTGCGGAAAAGCACGTCGCCCGGTCCGCCGGCGGAACCCGACGCGAAGCGGACCAGCTCGCCGGGACCGTCGAGGATCGCAGTTGACGGGCAGAAGTTCGGCGATCCTTCATCGAGGAAAGCGCAACCGCCCAAGACCGACAGCAGAGCTGCGGCGAAGACCGGGTGACATCGCAAGATCCTTTACTCCGCCTTATGTCAGCGTCGAATGCGTGCCGTCGCACATCGTCGGCGTTCCGGTCCGCTTGCAGCCGCAGAAATAGACCTTGCGCGACCGGTCGGCCTTGTATTCGACCGGGCTGAGACCCGTTCCCTTATGGCTGCCGTCGCAGAAAGGCTGCGACTTGCTGCGTCCGCAAGCGCACCACCAATAGGACTTGCCGGCCTCCACATCGGTGGCATACGGGCTTTTCTGGGCAACGACCGATTTCTCCATCGGCGGGGGTCCTCCTGCGACTCCGGGCTCGGCTCGCGCCCTCGAGCAACCTGCGTCCTTGTTTTGCAGCATTGACGCCCTGGCGCGCTGGATACTAGACAAGCGACTACCGCACGACAAGGTCCGGCGGCATAGGGACAACGTTGAGATGGCCGTTTACACAGAGGTCTCGGACGAGGAACTGGAACGCTTCGTCGGCGACTACGATATCGGCGAAGTCCTGTCGTGCAAGGGTATTGCCGAGGGCGTCGAGAACAGCAACTACCTGCTCCACACCGAGCAGGGGCAGTACATTCTGACGCTGTACGAACGCCGTGTCGCGCCGGCGGACCTGCCCTATTTCCTCAATCTTATGGAGCATCTGGCCGCCAACGGCATCCCCTGCCCGACGCCGCTGCACGGCAAGGACGGCACGTCGCTGCGGACCTTGTGCGGACGACCCGCAGCGATCATCACCTTCCTGGCCGGCATGTGGCCGCGGCGGATCCAGCCCTTCCACTGCGCCGCCCTAGGCACGGCGCTTGCCAAGTTCCACATGGCCGGCGCCAGTTATCCGATGAGCCGCCGCAACAACCTTTCGGTCGAGGCCTGGCGGCCGCTGTTTCAGTCCTGCGCCGACCGGGCGGACACGGTGGAGCCGGGACTGTCGTCGGTGCTCGCCAAGGAGCTCGACTATCTTGAGGCCCATTGGCCGTGCGATCTGCCGACCGGGGTCTGCCATGCCGACCTGTTTCCCGACAACGTCTTCTTCCGCCATGAGACGCTGTCGGGGATTATCGACTTCTATTTCGCCTGCAACGATTTCCTGGCCTATGACGTGAGCATCTGCCTCAACGCCTGGTGCTTCGAGCGCGATCGCAGCTTCAACGTCACCAAGGCGAAGCTGCTGCTGTCCGCCTACCGCCGGGCGCGGCGGTTCGCGCCGGAGGAAATCGAGGCGCTGTCGCTGCTGGCGCGCGGCAACGCGATGCGCTTCCTGCTGACGCGGCTGTACGATTGGCTGCATCATCCGGAAGGCGCCTTTGTCCGGCCGAAGGATCCGCTGGAGTACCTCCGGATTCTCAAATTCCACCAACAGGTCAAAAGCGCAAGGGCCTACGGTCTGTGACGACGCGGAAAGGCTCCCTGGTCGAGATATTCACCGACGGCGCGTGCAGCGGCAATCCGGGCCCGGGCGGCTGGGGCGCGATCCTGCGCTACGGCGCCGCGGAAAAGGAGCTGTGCGGCGGCGAAGCGGCCACGACCAACAACCGGATGGAGATGACCGCCGCGATCCGGGCGCTCGAGACGCTGAAACGCCCCTCGACGGTGCGCATCCATACCGACAGCATCTATCTCAAGGACGGCATCACCAGGTGGATCCACGCCTGGAAGACCAGGGGCTGGAAGACGGCGGACAAGAAGCCGGTGAAGAATGTCGACCTGTGGCAACGGCTCGAAGCCGCGCTGGAGCATCACCAGGTGGAATGGGTCTGGGTCCGGGGCCACTCCGGCCACCCGGAAAACGAGCGCGCCGATGCCTTGGCGCGCTCGGGAATTCCCAAGAGATGAGACGGAGAGCCCTCGTCAACCGGCGGCCCCCCGCACCTTCGATCAGATCTGGCCGAGAATGGTCTCGGCGCCGGAAGTCTCCAGCGCGCCGCCTTCCTCGAGGTTGAGCTTCTTGACCTCGCCGTTGTCGACCAGCATGGAAAAACGGCGCGACCGCACGCCGAGGCCGCGGCCGGTCAGGTCGAGCTCGATGCCCATCTTCTTGGTGAGCTCGCCGCTGCCGTCGCCGAGCATCTCGATCTGGCCAGCGGTCTTTTGATCCTTCGCCCAGGCGCCCATCACGAACGCGTCGTTCACCGACATGCAGGCGATGGTATCGACGCCCTTGGCCTTCAGCGCACCGGCGTTCTGCAGGAAGCCCGGCACGTGCTTGGCGGAACAAGTCGGCGTGAATGCTCCGGGCAGGCCGAAGAGCACCACCTTCTTTCCGGAGAACAGGTCGTCCGTCGTCACGGCTTCCGGGCCCTTTTCACCCAGGCGGTAGAGCGTCGCCGATGGAATCTTGTCACCAACCTTGATCGTCATGTCCAACTCCCATGCGCAAATGTCTGCTTGTTCAGGACGTACAGCGTCCATGTCGGAAGACATAAGCCAAGCACGAGGAGAGGCCAACCGTAAAGTGGCGCGGCTTTCGCCTATTGCGCGACGCGGACCTTGTCCGTGCCCGCCGCGGCCAGGGCCGCCAGCACGGAGTCGGTATCGAGCAGCTCCGGCAATGCGATGCCGTCCGGCGCCGCCGGTCCATAGACGACGTTGAAAGGAATGCCGTAGCGGCCGAAGCTCGCCAAGTAGCGTGCGATCCGCGGGTCCGGCCTGGTCCAGTCGGCCCGCATCGTCACGACGTCGGGATTCCGGAGCGCCGATGCAACCGCCGCATTGCTCAGCACGAGCCGCTTGTTGACCTGGCAGGTGATGCACCAGTCGGCCGTCACGTCGACGAGGACGACCTTGCCGCCCGCGACGAGGCGCCGCACTTCCACCTCGTCGAAGGCAACCCAGCCCTGCGTCGCGGATACCGGAAGCGGCGGCTCGGCCCGGAACACCGGAACGAAAACGACCGCCAGCGCAAGGCCAGCGACGATCACGCCGGCATGGCGCCCGATGCGCGAGTCGGGCAGGCGCCGCGCCGCGAGCACGGCGGGGATCAGCGCCAGCAGCAGCGCCACGCCGGCGACCGCATCTGTGCCGATCAGACTGTACAGAACGTACAGGAGCCAGGCGACGGTCGCCGCCAGGGCAAGCGCTAGAACCTGCCGCAATACGACCATCCAGCGACCCGGGCGGGGCAGCCAGGACACCAGCCCCGGGACCGCCGCCACCACGAGGTAGGGCAGTGCGAGACCGCTGCCGACTGCAAGCATGACGACCACGATTTCCAGCGGTCCCTGGCTCAGCGCGAAGCCGACGGCGGTGCCGAGGAAGGGCGCGGTGCAGGGCGTGGCTAGCAGCGTAGCAAGCGCGCCGGTGAGGAAATGCCCGGCCAGGGAGCTGCCCTGCCCGTGCCGCACCGCGACGTTGGCGAGTGGGCCCGGCAGGCGGAATTCGAACAGGCCGAACAGGTTGGCGGCGAACAGCGTCAGCACGAGGGTCAACAGCGCGAGGAAGACCGGCTGCTGAAACTGGATGCCCCAACCGATCGAGGCGCCGGCCGCCTTGAAGCCGATCAGCCCGGCGGCAATCGCCAGGAACGACACGAGGATGCCGGCAGCGGCGGCGAGGAAACCAATGCGGATCTTCCGCGCCTCGGCGCCGCCATAGCCGGCGACAGCCAGCAGCTTGATCGACAGGACCGGCAGGACGCAAGGCATCAGGTTGAGGATCAGCCCACCCAGCAGCGCGAAGAGAAGGATGACGGGCAGTCCGCTGCCTTCCGCGGCTTGCGGCGGCATCGGCGGGTCGGCAGCGAGCGCCTCCGGCCCCGGTATGAGCGTCGTCTCGAGCGACCGGTCGCCGTCGACCAGGGTCACACGCAGCGGACGGCCGGCGAAGGCGTCCGTTTCGACGCCACCGCCGCCGACCTTCAGCTCGGCGGTACGGCCGGCATCCTGCAGGTCCACCGACGGCCGATTGAAATACGCGCCCGGCGGCCCCTCGATAAAAACGTCGGGCGCGGTGAAACCGGCCGCCGATCCGGCCCGCAGCGCCAATACGAAGCCCCCCTTGCCGGTCGTCAGCGATACAAAGGACAGCGAGAGGCCGTGCCGGCCGTCCTTGGGCGGCACCCGCGCCGCGTAGCGCGCGAGCAAGTGAGACTGTTCGGAGACGGCTGCCGGCCCGGGCGGGATCGTCAGCGCCAGCGCTGCTTCCTGCGGTATGCAGATCTCGGCGCAAACCAGATAGTTGACCTGGGCCCGCAACGCCGCCGCGGCGCCCGGCTCGCCCAGTGCGACCTCGACCGGCAACACGACCTCGTCGTGATAGCCGAGCGTCTCGAGGTCGAAGATGGAAAAGCGCTCCGGAACGGGCCAGGCGATGGACGCTGCTTTGACGTTGCCCGAGCGGCTCCAGTCGGCGCTTGGCGGAAACCCGGCATCGCCCGGCGAGCGCCAGTAGACCTTCCATCCGGGCTGCAGCCGGAACTGGATACCTGCGGGTATGGACGACCGGTCGCCGACTCCGTCGATCCCAGCGACCAGGCGCACCTGCGCCTGATCGGTCACGGACCAATCGCTCGCCGCCGCCAGCGCAGGCGACGCCGCGCCGAGAAGCCAGGCCACGGTAGCCAGAAACGCCAGACCTCGTCGGGCAAATGCCGTCACGGCGTTACCGATTTTCCATAAACCATTGAAATTTCGTAGCTTGAGAGATCGATCCCATCTTTATAACGTTCCGGCGACAACACATCCTCTCAAATCTGCGTGCGGCGGGGCCGCGGCCCATATCCCCTTCGGCGGTGGCGTCATCGCCTTTCGATTCAGTTTGAATATCGCACGGGGTATCATTATTTCATCAATGTGCGCGCGCAGTAGAGAGCGATCGGACATGGACGTTTTCGACATCAAGCATGGCGGCCCCGAGAGCGGATACCTTACCGGTCAGTTGCTCATCGCCATGCCCAACATGCGCGACCCGCGGTTCGAGAAGACCGTCATCTACATGTGCGTCCACAACGCGGAAGGTGCGGTCGGGCTGGTGCTCAACCGGCAGATCGACAGCATCTCCTTTCCCGACCTGCTGAAGCAGCTCAACATCGAGCCGTCGGCGTCGGCGCCCAAGCTGCGTATCCATTTCGGCGGCCCGGTCGAGACCGGGCGAGGCTTCGTCCTGCACAGCGCCGACTATGGCCAGACGGGCACGATCATGGTCGGCAATGCGGTCGGCCTGACGGCGACCGTGGATATCCTCAAGGACATGGCCGCGCGCCGGGGACCGAAAAACTGCCTTCTCGCGCTCGGCTATGCGGGCTGGGGGCCGGGCCAGCTCGACGGTGAGATCCAGCAGAACGCCTGGCTCAACGTTCCGGCAGACGAGGGCCTGATCTTCGATTCCGCGATCGACACGAAATGGATGCGGGCGATCGCCAAGATCGGCATCGACCCATCCCTGCTTTCCGGCGACGCCGGTCACGCATAAAGCGAGGTCGCCCGGCTCACCACCGACGGGCGCGGGTCGTCGCGCAGGATGGCGTGCGTCATGTGATCCTGCCAGCGGCCGTTGATGCAGAGATAACGCCGGGCGATCCCTTCCTCCTTGAAGCCGAGCTTTCGCAGCAGCCGGCGGCTCGCCTCGTTGTGCGGCAGGCAGGCCGCCTCGACCCGGTAGAGACCCAGCGTCTCGAACGCGAAATAGAGCAGCAGGGCGACCGCTTCGGTCATATAGCCCTTGCCCGCATGCGGCTCGCCCATCCAATAGCCGATGCTGCCGCTCTGCGAGACGCCGCGCCGAACGTTCGAAAGAGTGATGCCGCCGAGCAGCTCGTCGCTGTCCTGGTCGAAGACGAAGAAGGCGAAGGCGGCGCGGGTGCGCCAGTCCTCGCAGAAGCGACGGTAGCGGCGGCGGTATGCGGCGGGCGTCGCCGCGTCGGACGGCCAGGTCGGCTCCCACGGAACGAGGAAGTCCTTGCTGATGCGGCGAAGATGCACCCACTGCCGCTCGTCGCCGCGCCTCGGCGGGCGGACATAGACGCGCGGGCCATCGATGCGGACCGCTGGCATCCGGATGGCAAGGAAGCCGAACATAATCCCTCCCCGGCGCGGACGTCGCCTAACCGGCAAGCATACTGGATATGTCGGAGAAAGCCGGCAACTGTTCGGAGGGACCGACCGCTGCGACGGTCGGCTTGCCGGAAAAAATGCGGTGCGCCACGCGCGCAATTGCCTCGCTGTCCACCGCCTCGATGCGCCGCACCTGCTCTTCGAGCGGGATCGGCGCACCGAACACCAGCGTCTGCTGCCCGAGCTGATCGCAGAGCGAGCCGGTGGACTCCAGCGACATGAGCGTACCGGCCTTGAGCTGGTTCCGCGTCCGATAGATCTCGCTTTCCAGCAGCGAGCCCGGCAGCCGGCGAATCTCCGCGCAGATCGCCTCGACCAGTTCGCCTGCTTCGCTGGCGCCCGTGCCGGCGTAGATGCCGAACAGGCCGCTGTCCGCGTAGTAAGAGGCGAAGGAATAGATCGAATAGACGAGACCCCGCCGCTCGCGGATCTCCTGGAACAGGCGCGACGACATGCCGCCGCCCAGCAGGGTAGTCAGCGCCGTCGCGGCATAGAAATCGTCGTCCCCGTAGGGAACGCCGGCAAAGCCCAGCACGAGATGAAGCTGCTCGAGATCGCGGGAATCGCGCTGCTCGCCGCCTGCGTACCGCGCCGCCTCGCATTCGATGCCGCCGTTGCTCGGGCGGCCGCCGAACAGCGCCTGCGTCCGCTCGACCAGCGCGTCATGATCGACGTTGCCCGCGGCGGCCAGCACCATGCGGTCGCTCGAATAGGCCTTGTGCATATAGTCGGTGATCGCCTGGCGCGACATGCTCCCGACGACATCGGGACAGCCCAGCACCGGACGGCCGAGCGCCTGGTCGGGAAAGGCGACGGACTGGAAATAATCGAAGATCAGATCGTCCGGTGTGTCGTGCGCCTGACCGATTTCCTGCAGGACGACAGCGCATTCGCGCCGCAGCTCTTCCTCGTCGAAGGTCGCGTTCAGGAGGATGTCGCCGATGATGTCCAGCGCGAGGTTGACGTCCTCCTTCATCACCTTGGCGTAGTAGACCGTGCTCTCGCGCCCGGTATAGGCATTGAGGTGGCCGCCGACCGCCTCGATCTGCTCGGCAATGTCGGCAGCGCTGCGCGTCGTCGTGCCCTTGAACGCCATGTGCTCCAGGAGATGCGCGACGCCATTCACCGCCGCGCTCTCGTTCCGCGTCCCGGCGCTGACCCAAACGCCGACCGACGCGGTCTCGACCGAGGGCATGCGATGGGTCACGACCTTGAGGCCGTTGTTCAGCGTGGTGAGCCGGCTGGTCATGCGGCGCCCCGCAGGCTCACATGCCGGCGAATGAAGCCGCTGACGGCGGCGAGATCGTTCGGCAGGACGGCAATCCTCTCCTCCCGCTCGTAGAGGTCGGCGAGGCGGCTCGGAAGCTCCGGCCGAATGCCGGTCGCAGCCTCGACCGCCGCAGGGAACTTCGCAGCATGCGCTGTCGCCAGCGCCACCATCGGCACCGACGGGTCGCCGCGCCGCGCCCAAGCCGCATCGATGCCGACCGCGGTGTGCGGGTCGACCAGCTCACCGGTCTTGGCGAACACGTCCGCGATCACCGCCTTGGTGCGCGCGTCGTCTACCCGGTGGCCATGGAACAGTCCGCTTGCGTTGCGCCACTGGGCCTTGTCGATCGACAGCCGGCCCGATGTCCGGAAATCCGCCATCGCGCGGGCCACCGCTGCGCCGTCGCGCTCCAGCAGGTCGAACAGCAGGCGCTCGAAATTGCTCGACACCTGGATATCCATGCTGGGCGACAGCGTCGGCGCCACCTCGGTGATGGACATGTCGTTCCGCTCGAAGAAGCGGAACAGGATGTCGTTCTGATTCGAGCCGACGATAAAGCTTTCGACGGGAAGCCCCATCGCCTGCGCCGCATAGCCGGCGAAGACGTTGCCAAAATTCCCGCTCGGCACGGCGAAGCTGACGGCGCGGTCCGGCGCGCCGAGCGACAGGCCCGCCCGGAAGTAATAGACGATCTGCGCCATGACGCGCGCCCAATTGATCGAGTTGACCGCCGACAGGTTCAGCTCGCTGCGGAGAGCGGCGTCGCCGAACATCGCCTTCACCAGATCCTGGCAATCGTCGAAGGTGCCTTCGATAGCGATGCACTGGATGTTGTTCGACGCCACCGTGGTCATCTGCCGGCGCTGCACTTCCGACACGCGACCGTGCGGATAGAGGATGAAGACCTCGATCGCGTCGCGGTCGCGGCAGGCCTCGATGGCGGCCGATCCGGTATCGCCGGAGGTCGCGCCCACGATGGTGATGCGCTCGCCGCGCTTGCGGAGAACATGGTCGAATAGCCGGCCGAGAAGCTGCAGCGCAACGTCCTTGAAGGCTAGCGTGGGTCCGTGGAATAGCTCCTGGACCCAGAGGTTCGCATCGATCTGCCGCAGCGGGGCGACCGCCTGGTGACCGAAGTCGTCATAGGTGTCGTGAACGATGCGGGCGAAATCCTTCGCCGCAATGCGCCCACCGACGAAGGGCGACATCACCCGGATCGCCAGATCGCTGTAGGAGAGACCGCGCAAGGCCCGCATCTCGTCGGCGCTGAAACGCGGCCAGGACTCGGGCAGATAGAGACCGCCGTCCGCAGCGAGACCGGCGAGCAGGACATCGTCGAAGGCGAGCGCGGGCGCTTTACCGCGGGTACTTATGTAGCGCAAGGGCGATCTCCCCTTGGAAAGTCTCGTACCCTAGCCCCGCAGTGTAGGCCGGGCAAGGTCCCGGGGCCTGCAGTCTGCCGGACTGCCCGAATGCGCCTCATTGGCCGAGATAACGGCGGCGCAGGTGGCGCTTGAAAGCCACCGCGTCCAGCGGCCGGCCGGTCGCCTCCGCCAATAACGCGTCGGTCGACAGCCGGGAGCCGTGCCGGTGGATGCGCTGCCGCAGCCATATCATCAGCGGCGCGAAATCGCCGCGGGCCAGCGACGGCAGGATAGCCCCGTCCGCCTTGACTGCGGTGTCGAATATCTGTGCCGCGGCCAGCGCACCCAGCGTATAGGTCGGAAAATATCCCCAGGAGCCGGAATACCAGTGGATGTCTTGCAGGCAGCCGCGCCGGTCATCCGGCGGCGTGATGCCGAGCAGGCCGCGGATGCCGTCATTCCAGGCCGCCGGCAGGTCGCCCAGGGCCAGGTCGCCGGCGAGCAGGGCGCGCTCGAGACGGTAGCGGAGGATGACATGCGCCGGGTAGGTCACCTCGTCCGCGTCGACGCGGATGTGGCCGGGCTCGACGCGGGTGGCCAGCCGGTGCAGGTTTTCCGTTTCCCAGGCCGGGCCGGCGCCGCCGAATGCCTTGCGCAGGCGCGGCGCCGCCCATTCGTAGAATTCGCGCGAGCGGCAGGCCTGCATCTCGACCAGCAGAGACTGGCTCTCGTGCACCACCATGCCGCGCGCCCGGCCGACCGGCTGGTAGCGCCACTCGGCGGGGCGGCCGCGCTCGTACATCGCATGCCCCGTCTCGTGCAGCACCGACATCAGGCCGTCGTTGAAGTCGTCTTCGCGGTAGCGGACGGTGATGCGCGTGTCCTCGGGCACCCCGCTGGAGAAGGGGTGCGCGCTTTCATCGACCCGCGCGCTGTCGAAATCGAGGCCGACGGCCATCGCCATTTCCCGGCAGAGAATCCGCTGCACCGCGATGTCGAAGGGACCCTCGGGCGGCAGCGGCGCGCCGGCGCGTTCCTGATGCGCCATCACCTCCTGCTGCAAGCCCGGAAGGAAGCCGGCGAGATCGGAGAACACGGCGTCGATCGCGGCCGTATCGCCGCCCGGCTCGTATTCGGCAAGCAGCGCATCGTACGGCGCGCAGCCGAGCGCGGCGGCCCGCGCGGCGGCGACCTGCCGCGTCAGGTCCAGGACCGTCTGAAGGCCCGCCCGGACCATGGCGAAGTCGCTCTTGGGCCGCGCCTCGCGCCAGACGATTTCGCAGAGCGAGCTTGCCCGGCTATGAGCGGCGACCAGATCCTCCGGCACGGCCGCCGCCTGGTCGGCCAAGCGGCGCATCTCGCGGAGGTTGGCGCTCTGCCACGCATCGAGGGCAGCGGTATCGGCCTCCGCTTCGGCCAGCAGCGCCCCGATATCGGGAGCCGTCAGCCGCTCGTGCCGCAGGACCTCGATCCGCGCGAGCTGCTCGGAGCGGGCCTCCGCGCCGCGCGGCGGCATCATCGTCGCCTGGTCCCAGCGCAGCATCCGGATCGTGTCGCCGAGCACGGAAATGTCGTGGAACCGCTGTTCCAGGAGGCCGTAAGCGGCAGGAACGTTTGGCAGGGCGGCAGGCGGCAATATCTTCCTCCGTTCAGCTCCGTCGGCTATGGTAGAGGATGTAAATCACCAGCAAGGCAAAGGCGAGGCTGTACCAGGTAAGCGCGTATTCAAGATGGTCGTTGCGCAGGTCGAGCCGCCATTGTCCCCCCTTGGGGAAGCCGCCGGGCAGCGCCGCGGCATCGGCGACGATGTAGTAGCCGGGACGCAGGTCGACACCGGCCACCTTGGACATCGCCGGGATATCGACGAAGTACCAGGTGTTCTTCACCGGGTCGTTGTCGGGCACGAAATAACCCTTGTTCTTCTGCAGCCGCACGATGCCGTCGACGGCGACGGAGCCGTCGACCTGGCCGCCCGGCCGCGTCGCCGGCTCGCGCCCTTCGAACGGCACCCAGCCGCGGTCGATCAGGATCGGCGGGGTCCCATCGTCTGGGACCAGCGGCGTCAGGATATGCAGGCCCGGCGTACCGCTCAATGCGCGGCCGATGAGATAGAGCTCGCGGTCGTGACGGAAACGGCCCGATACCTGCACGCGATGAAATTCGAATGCGTCCAGGTCGGCGCTGGCAGCAGGCGGCGCTACCGGCGATGCGACAGACCGGCTCTGCAGCTTGTCGATCAGGTCCTGTTTCCATTCGAGGCGATGCAGCTGCCAGGTGCCAAGCGCGACCAGGACGGCGAGCGCCGGCACGGTGAACAGCGTCGGCCATAGAGTCGGGCGGAACGAGAAGGGCATGTCCTATTCGTCGGCAGAGAATGTCTGTTGGCCGCCATCGCCGGCGCGATGGCTGTATTGCAGCGCGATCAGCGTCGCCTTGAAGGGGCGGAGCAGCGCGAGCGACCCGATCACGATCGCTGGCCCCCACAGGACCATGTGCACCCAATAGGGCGGCAAGAAAGTGAATTCCACCCAGAAGGCCAATCCGACGACGATCGGGCCAATGATGAAGATAACAAACACAGCGGGGCCGTCGCCGCTATCCGCCGCCTTGAGGTCGAGCCCGCAGGAGGAGCAGCGGTCCGCGACCGTCAGGAAGCCGCTGAAGAGCGGCCCGATCCCGCAGCGCGGGCAACGGCACCGCATGCCGGCGTAAAAGGGCGAGACCGGAGGACGCGCGGTCACGGCCGTGCCGCGCCGCGGGCGCTATGTCGGCGCGCCGTCAGCTTCCCCACCAATAGACGCAGCAGAACAGGAACAGCCACACCACGTCGACGAAATGCCAGTACCAGGCCGCCGCCTCGAAGCCGAAATGGTGGTCCGGCTTGAAGTGCCCGGCCTTCGCCCGGAAGAAACAGACGATCAGGAAGGTCGTCCCTATGATCACGTGAAAGCCGTGGAAGCCGGTCGCCATATAGAAGGTGGAAGAATAGATGCCATCGGAAAACTTGAAGGCCGCGTGGATGTACTCATAGGCCTGAAAGGACGTGAACAGGACGCCGAGCACGATCGTGAGCGCGAGGCCGGTCAGCATCCCGCTGCGGTCGTTCTCGCGCAGCGCATGGTGCGCCCAGGTGACAGTGCAGCCCGACAGCAGCAGGATGAGGGTATTCATGAACGGCACTTCGAATGCCGGCAGCACCTCCACGCCCTGCGGCGGCCAGACGGCCGGGTCGAGCTTGGGGAACAGGCTCGAATTGAAGTAGGCCCAGAAGAAGGCGACGAAGAACATGACTTCCGATGCGATGAACAGCGTCATGCCATAGCGCATGCCGAGCTGTACGACCGGGGTGTGGTGTCCCTCGTAGGTCGCCTCGCGGATCACATCGCGCCACCAGAACGCCATCGTCAGCAGCACCAGGACGAGGCCCGGCACGAAGGTCCACCCGCCGATCCCCTTGAGGGTTGGCATTAGGCCCGGCCCGAACATGTCGGGATGCATGTACACCACGGTCCCGAAGGTCAGCAGGAACGCCGCCCCCGCCCCGATCACCGGCCAGGGACTCGGATCCACGAGATGGTAGTCGTGCTTGACTTCGTTGTGATGCGCTTCAGCAGTCATGTCTTGTCCCCAATACTACCGGCCGCCGCCGCGACGGCCGGCTCAATCAGTTGAGTTGCCCGGCGGTCCCCTCCGGGGTCAGCCGGCTCACCGGCCGTTGCGTTTTCTCTTTCGGCTCCTGCGCGGGATAGAAGGTGTAGGAAAGCGTGATCGTCGTCACGTCGTCCATGTTGCGATCTTTCTCGATCGCCGGATCGATGAAAAAGGCAACCGGCATCTCGACACTTTCGCCCGCTTCGAGCCGTTGCTCGATGAAGCAGAAGCAATCGATCTTGCTGAAATACTGCCCCGCTTTGAGCGGCGTCACGTTGAACGTCGCGGTCCCGGTGACCGGCCGGTCGGCGTGGTTCTCCGCGCGGTAGAAGACGAGCGTGTTTTCGCCGACGCGGGTGCGGACTTCGCGCTGCATCGGCTGGAACGCCCACGGCACGCCGTTCACGGTGGCGTCGAAGCGGACATGCATGACGCGCGCCGACACCGTCGCGCTCGGCCCTGCGGCGATATTGGTCGTTCCGCCAAAGCCGGTGACCTGGCAGAAGATGCGGTAGAGCGGCACTGCGGCATAGCTGCCGCCGACCATCGCGGCGACGACCGTCAGCAGGACAGCCATCATGCGTCGGTTCTTGCTGGTCAGCGCATTCCGCATGGCTACCCTCCGCCGCCCATCCGCACGAGCGCGACGAAATAGACCAGAATCGCGAAACCCGCCAGCAATACGAACAGCGCGATGTTCTTCTTGCGCTGGCGGCGGTGCACCTCGCTCCGATAGCGCTTTCCGCCGTTCTGAGGCTCTTTCGCCATGGTTCCGTGCGCCGTTGCCGTCATCTCTAGGCCACAATCCCGATCGCCCGGTCCGCGATGAGCAATGCGAACAGGGCGAAGAGGTAGAAAATCGAAAATCCGAACATCCGCTTGGCGCTGCGATCGGTGTCGTCGCGCAGGACGGCGAGCGCTGCGGCGACGAAGGTCAGGCTCAGCGCGAGCGCTGTCGCGCCGTAGATCCAGCCTGCGAAGCCGAGCAGCGCCGGCCCCATCGCGACCGGTACCAGCAGCACCGTATAGATGAGCATCTGGCGCTTGGTCTCCGCCTTGCCGGCGACCACCGGCAGCATCGGAACTCCGGCCGCCGCGTAGTCGCCGCAACGGTAGAGCGACAGCGCCCAAAAATGCGGCGGAGTCCACATGAAGATAAGCGCGAACAGCGTCGCGGATTCGAGGCTAACCCCGCCGGTCACGGCAGCCCATCCGATCATCGGCGGGAACGCGCCCGCCGCGCCGCCGATGACGATGTTCTGGGGCGTGCGGCGCTTCAGCCACATGGTGTAGACGAAAACGTAAAACAGGATCGTCACTGCCAGCAGCGCTGCCGCCGCCCAGTTCACCGCGATGCCCATGGTGAAGACGGAGGCGACCGCAAGCACCACCCCGAATGTCAGCGCGTCGTCCGGCGCGATGCGTCCGCGGGGCAGCGGCCGCCCGCGCGTCCGCTCCATCACCGCATCGATGTCGCGGTCGTACCACATGTTGATCGCGCCCGACGCGCCGGCGCCGACCGCGATGCAGAGCACGGCGACCGCCGCCAGCAGCCAGTGCAAGTGACCCGGCGCCGCCAGCATGCCGGCAAACCCCGTGAAGACGACGAGCGACATGACCCGCGGCTTCATCAGGGCGACGAAGTCGCCCAGGTCGCCGGACGGCAGCGCGTCGTCGGCAGCGCTGACGGTCATGCGGAAGGCAGTATCAGACACGCGCTAACTCCGGGACCAGCCGCCCGATCACTTGATCTGCGGCAGTTCGTTATAGGTGTGGAACGGCGGCGGCGAGGACTGCGTCCATTCGAGCGTCGTCGCGCCCACGCCCCAGTAGTTCGCCTCGACCCGACGCCCCGCCTTCAGCGTATAGATGAACACGACGACGAAGAACAGCGTCGACCCGAAGGAAATGAAGGCGCCGATGGAAGACACGAAGTTCCAACCGGCGAAGGCGTCCGCATAGTCGATGTAGCGGCGCGGCATGCCGGCTAGCCCAAGGAAATGCTGCGGGAAGAAGGTCAGGTTGACACCGATGAAGGTGGTCCAGAAGTGCAGCTTCCCGGCCCATTCCGGATATTGCCGGCCGGACATCTTGCCGATCCAGTAATAGATCCCGGCAAAGATCGAGAACACCGCGCCGAGCGACAGCACGTAGTGGAAGTGCGCGACCACGTAGTAGGTGTCGTGCATGACGAGGTCGGCGCCGGCATTCGACAGCACCACGCCGGTCACGCCGCCGAGCGTGAACAGGAAGATGAACCCCACCGCCCACAGCATCGGCGTGTCGAAGCGGATCGATCCGCCCCACATCGTCGCGATCCAGCTGAAGATCTTCACCCCGGTCGGCACGGCGATGACCATCGTCGCGGCGACGAAATAGGCGCGCGTGTCGACGTTCATGCCGACCGTATACATGTGGTGCGCCCAGACGATGAAGCCGATGAAGCCGATCGCGACCATCGC
>Ga0299906_10001088_pt1 | contig 23663 bp, 20 predicted proteins | sample RVTome_14_FD_200259 | JGI IMG/M metagenome (GOLD analysis project Ga0299906, IMG submission 200259) | Soil microbial communities from uranium-contaminated site in the Upper Colorado River Basin, Wyoming, United States - RVT145D125 (version 2) ...
CTGGCCGACGACATGCAGGGCCGCAGCCTGTCCTTCGAAGCCGCGCTGCAGGATCTGGCCGCGCTGCTGCACCGGCTGGCGCTCGCCCAACGCTGGCCCGAGGCGCTGCCAGCGGACGATCCGGATCGCGAGCGGCTGACCGCTCTCGCCGCGCGCTTCGCACCCGAGGATCTCCAGCTCGATTACCAGATCGCCGTGCAGGGCCGGGCCGATCTCAACCTTGCGCCCGACGAGTACGCCGGCTTCACCATGGCGCTGCTGCGCATGCTCGCCTTCGTGCCCGCCGGCAGCGGCGAGGGCAGGGTGGAGCGCTCGCGCGCACCCGCCGCTGCTGCCGCGGGCGCCCAGGCGCCCAGCGGGTTACCGACCCGGCCCGCGCCGGCAGGTGCCGCAGCCTCGCCCGCGATCTCCGACTGGCGCGAGCTGGTCACGCGCCTCAAGCTCGGCGGCATGGCGCGCATGCTTGCACAGCACAGCGAGATCGCCAGCCTGAACGCCGATCGCCTCGAGCTGCGCGTGCCGGAGGCGCACAAGCACCTGCTGGACAAACCCTACCGCGACAAGCTGCAGGCGGCGCTCGAAGAGCACTTGGGACAGCGCCTGAAACTGGACTTCGTGCTCGGCCAGGCCGCCGGGATGACCCCCGCCGAGCAGGAGGACAAGGAACGGCAGGCGCGCCTGCAGCAGGCGGTGCAAGCGATCGACGGCGATCCCTTCGTGCGCGAACTGGTGGAGAACTTCGATGCGCGCGTGGTGGACGAATCCATCCGCCCGCTCGATGGGAGGTAGGTGGGGTCAGGTTTACGCAAGGAGCACATCATGATGAAAGGACAGTTGGCCGGGCTGATGAAGCAGGCCCAGCAGATGCAGGAGAACATGCGCAAGCTGCAGGAGCAGCTCGCCGGCGTCGAGGTCGAGGGCCAGTCCGGCGCCGGCCTGGTGAAGGTGGTGATGACCTGCAAGCACGACGTCAAGCGCGTGAGCATCGACCCCAGCCTGCTGGGTGACGACAAGGACATGCTCGAGGACCTGGTGGCGGCCGCCTTCAACGACGCCGTGCGCAAGGCCGAGGCGACCACGCAGGAGAGAATGGCCGGGCTCACCGCCGGCATGGGGCTGCCGGGCGGCTTCAAGCTGCCGTTCTAGCGGGTGCGTCCGGTTCGCGCGTTACACGCTTCCCTACTGCCCCACGCCTCACGCTAAGATATCGGCATGAACAGCCCGTCCAGCCTCGAAGAGCTGATCCAGGCCTTGCGTTGCCTGCCGGGGGTGGGACCGAAGTCGGCGCAGCGCATGGCCTACCACCTGCTGCAGCACGACCAGCAAGGCGCGATGCGCCTCACCAAGGCGCTGGAGCGCGCGCTCGGGGTGATTCGCCACTGCGAGAAGTGCAACACCTTCAGCGAGGACCCGGTGTGCGAGCTGTGCCGCTCGGAGCGCCGGGACAGCACGCTGCTGTGCGTGGTCGAGACGCCCGCCGACCTGCTCATGATGGAGCAGACGCAGTGCTACCGCGGGCAGTACTTCGTGCTGATGGGGCGCCTGTCGCCACTGGACGGTGTCGGACCGCGCGAGATCCATCTCGACCGGCTGCTTGAGCGCGCCACCGACGGCGTGGTGACCGAGGTGGTGCTCGCCACCAACTTCACTGTGGAAGGAGAGGCGACCGCGCACTACATCGGCGAGATGCTGCGCTCGCGCGGACTGAAGGTGAGCCGCATCGCGCGTGGCGTGCCCGTGGGCGGAGAGCTGGAGCACGTGGACAGCGGCACGCTGGCCCAGGCCGTGCTTGAGCGCAGGCCGGTCTAACTCCACCAGCCAAATGTCGCGCGCATCGAAGTCCTCCGGCCATCGCCGGCCCGCGGCTGGACGGTCGGCGCGGCCGGCGCGGCCGCCTGTGCAGGCAGCACCCCGCTTCGAAACCGCGGAAGCCGGCGGCGGACCGCAGAAGATCCACAAGGTTCTGGCCCAGGCCGGCCTGGGCTCGCGGCGCGAGATGGAAGAGCTGATCCGCGCCGGCAAGGTGAAGGTCAACGGCACGCTTGCCCAGGTGGGCATGCGCGTGCAGGCGGGCGACGTGATTCGCGTCGGCCGGCGCCAGGTCACCGTACGCGACGACTCCAAGCTGCCGCGCATCATCCTGTACCACAAGCCGGAAGGCGAGATCGTCAGTCACGACGATCCGCAGGGCCGCCCCAGCGTGTTCGACAAGCTGCCGCCGATGCGTCGCGGCAAGTGGCTCGCTATCGGGCGGCTGGACTACAACACCTCGGGACTGCTGATCTTCACCACGTCCGGCGAGCTGGCCAACCGGTTGATGCACCCGCGCTACGAGGTGGAGCGCGAATACGCGGTGCGCGTCATCGGCAAGCTCACCGAGGAGAAGATCCGCCAGCTCACGCGCGGCGTGCGCCTGGAGGACGGCATGGCGCGCTTCGAGGTGGTGGAGGAGCGCGGCGGGCGCGGGCTCAACAACTGGTATCGGGCGGTGCTGCGCGAAGGCCGCAACCGCATCGTGCGCCGCATGTTCGACGCGGTCGGCTACAGAGTGAGCCGGCTGATGCGGGTGCGCTTCGGCATCGTGTCGCTGCCCTTCGGGCTGCGACGGGGCGGCTGGCGCGAGCCGGATGCGCAGCAGACCGCGGCGATCCTGGATTGGTCCGCAACGCTCGCGGCGCCCGCACCCGAGCCGCTGGCAGTGCGCGCGCGCATCGTCAAGTCAGCTGGTCCCGCTCGAGCAGAAAGACCAGATCGTCGCCGGCCCTGGTCGACAGCCAGGTAGGCTCGAGTTTCGGGAACGCGGCCTCGACCGCCGCGCGCCCGCTGCCGACCTCCACCACCAGGATGCCACCCGGCAGCAGGTGCCGGTGCGCCTGGGCGAGGATGCGGCGCACGACTTCCATGCCGTCGGCGCCGGCGGCGAGCGCCAGCGCGGGCTCGCGACGATATTCCGGGGGCAGGTTGCGCATCGCTTCCGCGTCCACGTAGGGCGGGTTGCTGACGATGAGCGGGTAGCGCCGGCCGGCCAGGCCGGCGAACAGATCGGACTGCACCAGCGCCACCCGATCCTCCAGCCCGTAGTCCTCGACGTTGATGCGCGCCACCTCCAGCGCTTCGGCCGACAGATCCACGGCGTCCACACGCGCAGCGGGAAACGCCAGCGCCAGCAGGATCGCCAGGCAGCCGGAACCGGTGCACAGGTCCAGCGCATCGGTCACCGCGTCCGGATCCGGCAGCCAGGCGCTGAACCCCTCGTCGATCAGCTCGGCGATGTGCGAGCGCGGCACGATGACACGCTCGTCCACATGGAAGCGGTAGTCGCCGAGCCACGCTTCCTGCGTGATGTAGGCGGCGGGCAGGCGTTGCGTCACACGCCGCTCGAGCACATGCAGCACCGCGCGCACCTCGCCGGGCAGCAGCGCGGCGTCCAGGAACGGCTCCAGCCTTTGCAAGGGCAGGTGCAGCGTGTGCAGGATCAGGTGGGCGGCTTCGTCGTAGGCGTTGTCGCTGCCGTGACCGAAGCTCAATTCCGCCTCCTCGAAGCGGGTGACGGCGAAGCGCAGCAGGTCGCGCACGCTGCGCAGGTGGGCGGCTGCTTCGGCGAACGAGGAAGCTCCCGGCGCGCCGCTCATCGATCGCGGCAACGGCTCACGGCTCGAGCAGCAGCGCGCCGAGCATGCGCTCGTACACCCGGCTCAACCCGTCCACGTCGGGCAGCGCGACCCGCTCGTTGAGCTTGTGGATGGAGGTGTTGACCGGGCCCAGCTCCACCACCTGAGCGCAGATCGAGGCGATGAAGCGCCCATCGGAAGTGCCTCCCGAAGTGGACAGCTGCGGTGTGACGCCGAGCTCGCCCTGGATGGCCGCGATCGCGGCCTCCACCAGCCGGCCCCGCGGCGTAAGGAACGGCATTCCGGACAGGGACCACTCCAGCTCATAGTCGAGCCGGTGGCGATCGAGCACGCCACGCACGGCGGCCTTCAGGCTGTCCACCGTGCTGGCGGTGGAGAAACGGAAGTTGAACAACACTCTCAGCTCGCCGGGAATCACGTTGGTGACGCCGGTGCCGGCCTGCACGTTGGAGATCTGAAACGTCGTCGGCGGGAAATACTCGTTGCCTTCGTCCCAGATGGCGTGGGCCAGCTCGGCCAGGGCGGGGATGGCGAGATGCACCGGATTCTTCGCGAGCTGCGGATAGGCCACGTGCCCCTGCACGCCCTTCACCCGCAGCTCCGCGTTGAGTGAGCCGCGACGGCCGTTCTTGATGATGTCGCCGAGCTGCTCCGAGCAGGTGGGCTCGCCCACGATGCAGTGGTCGAGCGGTTCGTTGCGCGCGCGCAGGACGTCCACCACCCGCACGGTGCCGTCCACCGCCACGCCTTCCTCGTCCGAGGTGATCAGCAGCGCGATCGAACCGGGGTGATCGGGATGGCGCTGCGTGAAGCGTTCGACCGCCGTGACGAAGGCGGCGATGGAGGTCTTCATGTCGGCTGCGCCGCGGCCATACAGATGGCCGTCGCGCTCGGCCGGCTCGAACGGGTCCGAGGCCCACTGCTCCAGCGGCCCGGGAGGCACCACATCGGTGTGGCCTGCGAAGCACAGCAGCGGCTTGCGCTCGCCGCGCCGGGCCCACAGGTTGTCCACGGCGCCGAAACGCATCGGCTCGATGTGGAAGCCGAGCGGGCGCAGCCGTTCCGCGATCAGTTGCTGGCAGCCGCCGTCGTCGGGTGTGACCGACCGTCTGCGGATGAGGGCCTTGGCGAACTCGAGGGTGACGCTCTGGTCGTTTGCCATGAGAGCGCCATTGTATCGCCTCAATTCCCCGCGTTGATGTCGATCTTGAAGTCGTCGAACGACGAACCCTGGGCGATATCGGTGCGGATCGGGCCCTTGGCGCCGACGCGGGCGGCGGCCTGCTCGGCGTTGTTCATGATCCAGGCGAGGTTGGTGGCCGAGTCGGAGTTGCGCAGCGCCTCCTCCTTGGTGATCTTGCCCTCGGCATACAGCTTGAACAGCGCCTGCTCGAAGCTCACCGAGCCGGGCGACAGGCTCTTCTCGATGGCCTCCTTGATCTGATCGATCTCGGCCTTCACGATCAGCTCCTGGATGTGCTTGCTGTTGAGCAGCACCTCCACCGCGGCGACCTGCGATCCGTCAACCGCCTTCACCAGGCGCTGCGAGATGATCGCCTTCAGGCACACCGCCAGGTCGTTGAGCAGGGCCGGGCGCGCGTCGTACGGGAAGAAATTGATGATGCGGTTGAGCGCGTGGTAGCTGTTGTTGGCGTGCAGCGTGGACAGGCACAGGTGGCCGGTCTGCGCGTACAGCAGCGCCTGCTGCAGGGTCTCGCGGTCGCGCGACTCGCCGATCATCAGGATGTCGGGCGCCTCGCGCATGGCGTTCACCAGGGCGATCGCATAGCTCTTGGTGTCCAGCCCCACCTCGCGCTGGTTGATCACGCAGCGGTTGTGCTTGAACACGAACTCGATCGGGTCCTCGATGGTGAGGATGTGGCCCCCGCGGGTGTTGTTGCGGTGCTCGATCATGGCGGCGAGCGTGGTGGACTTGCCCGAGCCGGTGGCGCCCACCACCAGGACCAGCCCGCGCTTCTCCGCGATCAGGTCCTTCAGGATCGGCGGCAGGCGCAGGGCTTCCAGTCCCGGCGTCTGCGTGCGCAGGTAGCGGATCACCGCGCCGACGTTGCCGCGCTGCCGGAACACGTTCACCCGGAAGCGACCGATTTCGGGGACGGGGAAAGAGAAGTTCATCTCCCAGGCCTGCTCGAACGCCTGCTGGTCCTTCTCCGACATCAGCTCGTAGGCGATCTTCTTGACCGTCTCGGCATCGACGATGTCGGCGTTCACCGGCATGATGGTGCCGAGGATCTTGATCGAGATCGGCATCCCGGCCGAGATGAACAGGTCGGAGGCCTGCTTCTCGGCCATCAGCTTGAGGACAGGGGTCAGATACATGGCATGCGTAGGTCGCTGATCAGGCGCTTACGCGAAAGCAAGTTTCGGGCTAGCCGGTTGCGGCCGGATGCGCCTTTAAGGCGCGGCCGAGTGCGCCCTTAAGGCGCGAATTAAAAACATTCCCCACCTCTCAGAAGGCGGGGGTGCAGTCGCGGATGAGTGGCGCTAGTCGCCGCGCAGCAGCTCGTTGATGCTGGTCTTGGCACGGGTCTTCGCGTCCACCTGCTTCACGATCACGGCGCAGTACAGGCTGTACTTGCCGTCGGCGGAGGGCAGGTTGCCCGACACCACCACGGACCCCGGGGGAATGCGGCCGTACAGCACCTCGCCGGACTCACGCTGGTAGATCCTGGTGCTCTGCCCGATGTATACCCCCATCGAAATCACCGCCCCCTCGCCCACGATCACGCCTTCGACGATCTCCGAGCGCGCGCCGATGAAGCAGTTGTCCTCGATGATGGTCGGGTTGGCCTGCAGCGGCTCGAGCACGCCGCCGATGCCCACGCCCCCGGACAGGTGCACGTTCTTGCCGATCTGCGCGCAGGAGCCGACGGTGGCCCAGGTGTCCACCATGGTGCCCTCGTCGACGTAGGCGCCGAGGTTGACGTAGGAAGGCATCAGCACCACGTTGCGGCCGATGAACGCGCCGCGCCGCACCGCCGCCGGCGGCACCACGCGGAACCCGCCCGCGCGGAAGTCCCTGCCGCTGTAGTCGGCGAACTTGGCCGGCACCTTGTCGAAGTAGCTGGTGTAGCCGTCGCGCAGCACGGCATTGTCGTCGATGCGGAAAGACAGCAGCACGGCCTTCTTGATCCACTGGTGGGTGACCCACTCGCCGCCTTGCTTCTCCGCCACCCGCAGCTTGCCGGCGTCGAGCTGCGCCAGCACCTCGTTGACGGCCTCGCGCAGGCGCGGCCCGGCGTTGGCCGGCGTCAGGTTCGCGCGGTTCTCGAACGCGGATTCGATCGTGGACTGCAGGTCGGACATGGCGGTTTCGGCTTAGGCGTGTCGGGTGAGAAAGGCGCGGATGCGCTGCATGGCCTGGTCGCACTCGGCGGGGGCGGAAACCAGCGCTGCGCGCACGAAGCCGCGGCCGGGATTCGCCTGGCGCGCCTCGCGCGCGAGATAGCTGCCCGGCAGGACCATGACATTATAGGTTTGGTAAAGGCGCCGGGCGAACTCGGTGTCCTCCGTGGGCGTGGGCAGCCACAGGTAGAACGCGCCCTGCGGCATGGACACCGGCACCACGCCGCGCAGGACCGCCAGCGCGGCCTCGAACTTCTGCCGGTAGAGCCGGCGGTTGTCCCGCACGTGCGCCTCGTCCTCCCAGGCCACCCGGCTCGCCGCCTGCACGGTCAGGCTCATGGCGTTGCCGAGGTAGGTGCGGAACAGCAGGAACTTCTCCAGCAGCACCGCGTCGCCGGCGACGAAGCCCGAGCGCATGCCGGGCACGTTGGAGCGCTTGGACAGGCTGCCGAAGCAGGCCAGGCGCGGGTAGCCGTCGCGGCCGAGGCGGTGCGCCGCCTGCATCCCGCCCAGCGGCGGGTTCGCCTCGTCGAAGTAGATCTCCGAGTAGCACTCGTCGCTGGCGATGACGAAGCCATGCCGGTCGGACAGGGCGAACAACCGCTCCCAGTCCTGCATGCGCAGGACGCCGCCGGTCGGGTTGCTCGGGCTGCACACGTAGATGAGCTGCGTCTGCGCCCACACCGATGCGGGCAGCTGATCCAGGTCCAGCCGGTATCCGTCGCCGGGCAAGGTATTGATAAACTCCGGCTCCGCACCGGCCAGCAGCGTCGCGCCTTCGTAGATCTGGTAGAAGGGGTTGGGCATGACCACGCGCGCTTCGGCGCGCGTGTTGTCCACCACCGCTTGCGCGATCGCGAACAGGCCTTCACGGCTGCCGTTGAGCGGGAGCACCTGGCGCGCAGGATCGACCGCCGGCAGGTCGTAGCGGCGGGTGATCCAGGCGGCGATGCTGGTGCGCAGCGCCTCGGTGCCGAGCGTCGGGGGGTAGCCGGCGAGTCCATCCAGGTTGTCCACCAGCGCGCGCTTGATGAACTCCGGCGTGGCGTGCCTGGGCTCGCCGATGGACAGGTTGATGGGGCTGTGCGCGGAGTCCGGCTGCACGCCCTTGAGCAGAGCGGCGAGCTTCTGGAAGGGATACTGCTGCAGGCGTACGAGATGGGGATTCATGAAGGTCGGCAGCCAGGCACGGGATTATAAGGTAGACGGCAGGTGACCAAGGGCAAAGCGGGCGCAGTGTTGGGGCTGCTTACCGGCGCACTGGTGTGGGGCCTGATCTGGTACCCCTACCGGCTGCTGGAGGAGGCGGGTGTGTCCGGGTCGCTGGCGACGCTGGCCAGCTACGCCGTGGCGCTGGCTGTCGCCATGGCGCTGTTTCGCCGCGAGCTCGGCCCGCTGCTGCGGCCCGATCTGAGCCTCGCGCTGATCGCGCTGAGCGCCGGTTGGTGCAACCTGGCTTACGTGCTCGGGATGATCCACGGCCAGGTCATGCAGGTGCTGCTGCTGTTCTACCTTGCACCGCTGTGGACGGTCGTGTTCGCGCGCCTGCTGCTGAACGAACGGCCCGGTGCGGCCGGGGCAGCGGTGATCCTGCTGTCGCTGGCCGGTGCCGTGCTGATGTTGTGGCAGCCGGCCACCCGTCTGCCGCTGCCGCGCGCGGCGGCGGAGTGGCTCGGCTTGTCCTCGGGCTTCGCCTTCGCGTTGTCCAACGTGCTGATCCGCAAAGCCCGGCATCAGACGATCCGCCTCAAGTCCACGGCCGTGTTCGCAGGCGTGGTGATGGTCGCCGTGCTGGTCGTGCCGCTCGATTCCGGCGCCTCCGCGCCCCTGCCGATGAGCGTGGCTTGGCCGCACTTGGCGCTGCTGATCGTGATCGGCCTGGTGCTCCTCGCCACCAACCTGGCCGTCCAGCACGGGCTCACCCTGATCTCCGCCAACCAGGCGATAGTCATCATGCTCACCGAGCTGGTGGTGGCCGCCGTCTCCGCCTATCTGCTCGCCGGCGAAGCGCTGCGCTGGAACGAGTGGGCCGGCGGCGCGATGATCGTGGCGGCGAGCCTGCTGTCGGGCCGGATGCGCCCTTAGCCGTGGTTGCGGACACCATGTCCTTGTTATCCACGTCGTCGATTCGGTTAAAATGTGCCGACTCGAGCAGCGCCTGGTCCCACGGCAGCATCCCGGTGACTAGGCGTTTGTTTTAGTGGCCTCGCGTTGCCGGCCGCGATCCTCGTCACTTCGGCTGATAACAGGTTCCCTTCAATTGCGCCTCTCCCACATCAAGCTCGCCGGCTTCAAGTCCTTCGTCGATCCCACTCACATCCCGGTGCCGGGCCGCCTGGTCGGCGTGGTCGGCCCGAACGGCTGCGGCAAGTCGAACGTCATCGATGCCGTGCGCTGGGTGCTGGGAGAATCGTCCGCCCGCCATCTGCGCGGCGAGACCATGCAGGACGTGATCTTCAACGGCTCGGGCGAGCGCAAGCCCGCCAACCGCGCCAGCGTCGAGCTGGTGTTCGACAACGCGCTGGGCAAGGCCGGCGGCCCCTGGGCGAAGTACGCCGAGATCTCGGTCAAGCGCGTGCTCGAGCGCGACGGCGAGTCGGCCTACTTCGTCAACAACATGCACGTGCGCCGGCGGGATGTGGCGGACATCTTCCTGGGCACCGGCCTGGGCGGGCGCGCCTACGCCATCATCGAGCAGGGCATGATCTCGCGCATCGTCGAGGCGCGCCCAGAAGAGCTGCGCACCTTCCTGGAAGAGGCCGCCGGCATCTCCAAGTACCGCGAACGGCGCAAGGAGACCGAGCAACGCCTGGAGGACACGCGCGAGAACCTGGCGCGGGTGGACGACATCCTGCAGGAGCTGACCAAGCAGCTCACCCATCTGGAGGAGCAGGCCGAGGTCGCGGGCCGGTACCGCAGCCTGGAGGCGGACCTCAAGACCGCCCAGCAGCTGCTGTGGCTGCTGCGCAAGCAGGAGGCGGCCAATAGCCGTGGCCGCACCCTGCGCGAGCTGGAGCAGGTCGGCCTCGATCTGGAGGCCGAGACGGCCCGCCTGCGCGAGCTGGAAAGCCGCGTCGAAACCCTGCGCGTGGACCACTACGGCGCCAGCGACACGGTGCACAGCGCCCAGGGTGCGCTGTACGAAGCGAACGCCGAGACTGCGCGGCTGGAGCAAGCGCTTCAGCACCTGCGCGACAGCCGTCGCCGCGTGGACCATCAGGTGGTCGCGCTGTCCCGCGAGCAGGAAGAGACCACCCAACAGCTGCAGGCGCTGCGTGCGCTGCTCGAGGAGCAGCGCGCCGCGCTCGAAGCGGCCGCCGAGCACCTCGACGCCTGCCGTGAGCAGGAGCGCCGGGAGGCGCAGCTGCTGCCCGCGGCCGAGCAGGCGTTCGCCGCGACCCGTACCGAGGCCGACCGCCTGGCGGAGGACCTGGCGCGTCACCGCCAGGAGGAGCAGATCGAGCTCACCCGGCGCGGCCATGCCGCGAAAGTGCTGGGGCAGCTCACGCAGCGCAGCGAGCGCCTGCAGCAGGAGCGCGACGCGCTGGAGGACGTGGACCGCGACGAGCTCGAGCGGCTCACCGCCGAGCTGCACGAGCGGGACTGGCAATACCGGCACAAGCGTGATGGGCTGGCCAAGGCCGAGGCGCTGCTGCCGGACCTGGAGCGGGCCCACCGGGAAGCCGCCGATGCGGCCGACGCCGCCGGACGCGAGCTGTCCGGGCTGGATGCGCGCAAGACCGCCTTGGAGCTGCTGCAGAAGCAGGTGAGCCGCTCCGGCGAGATGCACGCCTGGCTCGACGACCATCAGCTCGACGGCCTCGGGCGTCTGTGGCAGGGCATCCGCATCGAGCCGGGGTGGGAGGACGCGCTGGAGGCGGTGCTGCGCGAGCGCCTGAATGGCATCGCGCTGGAGGACTTGCAGCGGGCCAGCGCGTGGCTGCAGCACCCGCCGCCCGGCAAGGTTTCGTTCTTCCAGAAGCAGGCCGGTGCGCCCGGCCCTGCAGCGGCCGGCGCGCGCACTGCCTTGTCCAGCTACATCGCTTGCACCGACCCGGGTGTGGCCGCCGTGCTGGCCGACTGGCTGGAGCGCGTCTACGTGGCGGCCGACCCGGCCGACGGCTTTGCCCGCAGCGGCGAGCTGGCCGCGGGCGAGGTCCTGGTATGCCCCCAGGGTCATGTGTTCACGCGCAACAGCGTGAACTTCCACGCCGCCGATTCCGAGATCCACGGCATCCTCTCGCGCCAGCGCGAGATCGAGGAGCTCGAACGCCGGCGGCAGGGTCTGGAGATGAGCCTCGCCGCCGCCCGCTCGCGGCTGGTGGAGACGCAGGCCGAGCTCGAGCACGGCCGCACCGAGCTGCAGAAGCTGCGCCGGGACGCCGAGATGGCTCAGCAGCAGCGCCATGACCTGCAGCTCGACCAGGTGCGCCTGTCGCAGCAATCCGAACGGGTGGCGCACCGCCGCTCGCAGATCGAGACCGAGTTGGCGGAGATCGGCGCCGAGCACGGGCGCGAGATCGGGGTGCAGGAGCGCGCGCGCCGCCACCTCGAGGAGCTGGTGCTGCGCCTGGAGGAGATGGAACGGCAGCTCGAGGCCGCGCGCGCGGCCCACACCGCAGCCGGCCACGCGCTCGAGCAGCGCCGCGAGGGCGCGCAGGCCGCCGCGCGCCGCCTGCAGGAAGCGGTCTTCAACCACCGCGCCATCGGCCAGCGCATCGCCGACGCCGAAGGCGGCATCCAGGGCCTGACGGAAAAGATCGAGCGGCTGGAGGCGGCGCTGCGGGTTCAGCGCGAGGAGCTGGCCGGTCTGGACGAGGCGCCTGTGCAGACGCAGCTCAGCGAGGCGCTCGGCCAGCGCCTGGAGCGCGAGCAGGCGCTCAACCGGGCGCGCGGCGCGCTGGAGGAATCGGAGCGCGTGCTCAAGGAAGCCGAGCAGCAGCGCATGGCGAGCGAGCAGAAGCTCGGGCCGTTGCGCGAGCGCTCGGGTGACCTGCGCCTGAAGGAGCAGGAGGCGCGCATCGCCGAAGAGAACTTCGCCGCCCAGCTCGCCGAAGTGCATGCCGACCAGAGCCAGCTCGCGGGCAAGCTGGAGAAGGGCATGCGGCCCGGCGCCCTGCAGTCCGAGATCAACCGCCTCACCGAGGAGATCGCCGCGCTGGGCGCGGTGAATCTCGCCGCTCTGGAGGAGCTGGCCGCCGCCCGCGAGCGCAAGGCCTACCTCGAGTCGCAGTCACGCGACCTGCACGAGGCGGTGGAGACCCTGGAGAACGCCATCCGCCGCATCGACCGCGAGACCCGCGAGCGGCTGCAGGCGACGTTCGACGAAGTCAATCACGGCCTCGCGCAGCTCTTCCCGACGTTGTTCGGCGGCGGCGAGGCGCGCCTGACGATGACCGGAGAGGAGATCCTCGACGCCGGCATCAGCATCGTCGCGCGCCCCCCGGGCAAGCGCAACAGCTCCATCCACCTGCTGTCCGGCGGAGAGAAGGCGCTCACCGCGCTGGCCCTGGTGTTCTCGCTGTTCCAGCTCAACCCCGCGCCGTTCTGCCTGCTGGACGAGGTGGATGCGCCGCTCGACGACAGCAACACCGAGCGCTTCTGCCACCTGGTGCAGCAGATGGCGCAGAACACGCAGTTCCTGTTCATCAGCCACAATAAGATCACCATGGAGCTGGCCGAGCAGCTGGTCGGCATCACCATGCCGGAGCAGGGCGTGTCGAAGGTGGTGGCGGTGGACATCGAGGAAGCGCTCAAGATCCGCGAAGAGGCGGCCTAGCCCGCATTTTTCACCTGACCGCCCTCAGATGACACCAAAACCGAGCGCGTTCGTACCGTGTGACAAAAACGGGCCAGGGCGCGGTCCCAGCCGGGGAGGAGACTGACAGGACCATGGGCGAGCTGCTGATCTGGCTCATCATTCTGGGCGCCGTCGCAGTGGTCGCGGTCTACGTGTACAACCGCATGGAGGAGGCGCGCTTCCGCAAGCGCACCGAGAGCGCCTTCGCCGGCCAGGATGGCGATGCCCTGATGGACGACGAGCTGGCGCGCGCCGCGCCCGGTGAGCGCATCGAGCCGCAGCTGCAGGCGGAAGCCTCCGCCGAAGGCCCCGGCCCTGCCGACCGGCGCGAGCCGCGGGCCATTGGCGAACCGGCGGCGGCGCCCGCGCCGCGGTCCAGCCCGGCCCCGACCCCGGTGGCCGCAGTCGAGGCGCTCAATGCGCCCCGGGGCGCGAACCGGCCGGCGCCGGATGCGCATCCCGGCCAGACGGTGAGCGCAAGCGCGGCTGGCGCGCGCAAGCCCTCGGCCCCGCAGCGCCAACCGGCCGAAGTGGCGCCGGATCCGATCGCCTACAGCGCCGAGATCTACGCCAGCGCAGCGATCCCCGCTGCGGCGCTGGAGCAGCTGCTGCGCGCCATCGGGCCGCTCGTCGGGCGCGTGCGCCTGGAGGGGCGCCCGGACGCCGGCGCGCCGTGGACGGCGCTGGATCGGGCGTCCTTCGGCTCCGGCGCGCAGCTGCGCGCCTCGCTGCAGCTGGTGGACCGGCGCGGGGCGATCGGCAAGCAGGACCTCATCGTGTTCCAGTCCGCGGTGGCGCGCTGCGCAGCCTCGGTCGCGGCGAGCGCGAGCATCCCGGAGTCGGAGCCGTTCCTGGCGCGGGCACGCGAGCTGGACGCCTTCTGTGCGGAGGTCGATGTCGCGGTGGGGATCAACATCGTCGCGCCGCCCGGGCGTCCGTTCCTCGGCACGCGCCTGCGCGGGCTGGCCGAGGCCGTGGGGTTGCGCCTGGCCGACGGCGCGTTCGTCTATCCCGACGCCCATGGCGGCGTGCGCTTCTCGCTGGAGAACCAGGAGCAGACGCGCCTGCTGGGCGAGGCGCTGCGCAACCTGCAGACCACGGGCGTCACGCTGGTGCTGGATGTGCCGCGTCTGGTCGACGGGCTGGCCGCCTTCGATGAGATGGTGGGGGTCGGCCGCAAGCTCGCCCTGTCGCTCGGCGGAACGCTGGTGGACGACAACAACGTTCCGGTCACCGATGCGGGCCTGGAGCAGATCCGCGCGCAGCTGCGCGCCATCTACGCCGGCATGCAGGCGCGCGGCATCGCAGCGGGCAGCCCGGCCGCGTTGCGCCTGTTTTCCTAGCAGCGTGATGCGGGATGAAGGGACCGGCCCGGGCGAAGGACGAGGCGGCGCGGCTGCGGCGCGAGATCGAGCGCCACAACTACCTGTATTACGTCCTCGACGCGCCTGAGATCAGCGACGCCGAGTTCGACCGCATGTTCCGCGAGCTGGAAGCACTGGAAGCGCGCTATCCCGCGCTGCGCACCCCCGACTCGCCGACGCAGCGGGTGGGCGCACCGGTGCAGGGCGAGCTGGCGCCGGTCACGCACGCGGTGCCGATGCTCTCCCTCAACAATGCCTTGAGCGAGGAGGAGGCGGCCGCGTTCGATCGCCGTGTGTGCGATGCGCTGGGCATGCAAGATGTGGAATACGCCGCCGAGCCCAAGTTCGACGGGCTGGCGGTCAGCCTGACCTATCGGGATGGCGGGCTGGCGGTCGGCGCCACCCGCGGCGACGGCTACACCGGCGAGGACGTAACCGCGAACCTGCGCACCATCCGCGCCATTCCCCTGCGCCTTGCCGCCGACCGGCCGCCGGCGCTGCTCGAGGCGCGCGGCGAGGTCGTGATGCTGAAGAAGGACTTCGCCGCGCTCAACGCGCAGCAGCGCGCGCGGGGCGAGAAGGAGTTCGTCAACCCGCGCAACGCCGCTGCCGGGGCGCTGCGCCAGCTCGATCCGCGCATCACCGCATCGCGCCCGCTGCACTTCTTCGCTTACGCCATCTCGCGCTTCGAGGGTCCGCTCGAGGCGAAGGCCGAGGCCGCTGCGCAACACGCGGGGGCAGCGCGATCCAAAGCAAAGCAACGCACCGGCGACGCGCAACCCGCTGGCCTGCCGCAGGACCGGCACAGCCGCCAGATGGAATACCTGCAGGCGCTGCACCTGCCGGTTTCGCCCCGGCGCCGGGTGGTGAAGGGGCTGAAGGGCATGCTCGACTACTATCAGGAGATCGCACGTGAGCGCGCGAGCCTGCCTTACGACATCGACGGCGTGGTGTACAAGGTCGACGACCTCAAGCTGCAGCAGCGCCTGGGCTTCGTGTCGCGCGCGCCGCGTTTCGCGGTGGCCCACAAGTTTCCCGCGGAGGAGGCGATCACCGAGGTGGTGGACATCGTCGTGCAGGTGGGGCGCACCGGCGCGCTGACCCCGGTGGCGCGGCTCAAGCCCGTGTTCGTCGGGGGCGTGACGGTCACCAACGCCACGCTGCACAACGAGGACGAGGTGCGGCGCAAAGATGTGCACATCGGCGATTTCGTGGTGGTGCGCCGCGCCGGCGACGTGATCCCCGAGGTGGTGCGGGTGGTGCTCGAGAAGCGTCCCGGGCAGGTGCGCGCCTTCAACATGCCGGAGCGCTGCCCGGTATGCCATTCGCAGGTGCGGCGCCTGCCGGGCGAGGCCGTCGCGCGTTGCACGGCCGGGCTGTTCTGTCCCGCGCAGCGCAAGCAGGCGCTGCTGCACTTCGCCTCGCGGCGCGCCATGGATATCGACGGGCTGGGCGAGAAGATCGTCGATCAGCTGGTGGACGCCGGGCTGGTGAAGACGCCCGCCGACCTCTACCGGCTGCGGGTCGAGGACCTGGCCGGGCTGGAGCGCATGGGCGAGAAGTCGGCGGCGAACCTGGCGGCGGCGATCGACCGCAGCCGGCGCACCTCACTCGCCCGCTTCATCTACGCGTTGGGCATCCGCAACGTCGGCGAATCCACCGCGCGCGACCTGGCGCGCGCCTTCCACAACATCGAGGCGCTGATGCACGCCGACGTGGAGCGCCTGCAGCGCGTCCCCGACGTCGGGCCGGTGGTGGCGCAGAGCATCGCCGACTTCTTCGCCGAGCGCCACAACCGCGAGGTGATCGCGCATCTCCTCGCGGCGGGCGTGCGCCCCGAGCCGGCCGGCGGCGCGGCGCACCCCGGCGGAGAGCTGGGCGGGAAGAGCTTCGTGCTCACCGGCACGCTGCCGTCCATGACCCGCGAGGAGGCCACCGCGGCCATCGAGGCGGCGGGAGGCAGGGTGTCGTCGGGCAGTGTCTCGAAGAAGACCGACTACGTCGTGGCCGGCGCCGATCCGGGCAGCAAGTACGACAAGGCCGTTGCGCTGGGTGTGCCTGTGCTCGACCAGGCGGGATTGCTAGAATTGCTCGAGTCCAGCCGTTAACCAGGAGGCGACTTGAAAGTCACCAAGGCCGTATTTCCCGTGGCGGGGATGGGGACGCGGTTTCTCCCGGCCACCAAGGCCAGCCCCAAGGAGATGCTGCCGATCGTCGACAAGCCGCTCATCCAGCACGCGGTGGAGGAGGCGGTGGCCGCGGGCATCACGCACATGGTGTTTGTCACCGGACGCAACAAGCGCGCGATCGAGGACCACTTCGACAAGGCCTACGAGCTGGAAACCGAGCTCACCGGGCGCGGGCGCCACGAGCTGCTGGAGCAGGTGCAGGATATCGTTCCCAAGGACGTGACCTGCTCCTACGTGCGCCAGTCCGCGGCCCTCGGGCTGGGGCACGCGGTGCTGAGCGCCAAGGCGGTGGTGCGTAGCGAGCCCTTCGCGGTGATCCTGGCCGACGACCTGATCGACGCCCAGGTGCCGGTGCTCAAGCAGATGGTGGAGGTGTACGAGCACCGTCACCGTTCGGTCATCGCGGTGCAGAACGTGCCGCGCGAGGACACGGCGAGCTACGGCATCATCCAGGGCGAACCCGACGGCGACCGGCTGCTGCGCATGACCGGCATCGTCGAGAAGCCGAGGCCGGAGCAGGCGCCGTCCACGCTGGCGGTGGTGGGGCGCTACATCCTGACGCCGGCGATCATGGACCACCTGGAGCGGGTACAGCCCGGCGCCGGCGGCGAGATCCAGCTCACCGACGCCATCGCGTCCCTGCTGCACGAAGAGACGGTGCTGGGCTACGCCTTCGAGGGCACACGCTACGACTGCGGCTCCAAGCTGGGCTACCTGCAGGCGAACGTCATGTACGGGCTGAAGCACGCGGAGGTGGGCGCGGAGTTCGCGCGCTTCCTGGCGCGCGTGGCCGGGAAGGCCGCGGCCTGAGCTGCGCGCCGGCTCATTCGGGGCACATGGACATCGAGCGCGCCTGGAGGACGTTGCACGAAGCCGAGCTCGTGCACGACGAGCCCGCGGTGCATGCAGCCCTGGAGCGCATGGCCGGCGACATCTCGCAGGCGCTGGCGGCGCGCAATCCGCTGGTGCTGTGCGTGATGGGCGGCAGCGTAGTGTTTACCGGCCATCTCCTCACGCGCCTGCGCTTCCCGCTCGAGTTCGACTACCTGCACGTCACCCGCTACGACGGCACCACCCGCGGGGGCACGCTGTCCTGGAAAGTGCTCCCGCGCCAGCCGGTGGCCGGGCGGCCGGTCCTGGTGCTGGACGACATCCTCGACGAAGGCACCACCATGGCGGCCATCCGCGAGCGCCTGCTTGCCGATGGGGCGCAGTCGGTGCACATCGCCGTGTTCGCCGACAAGGCAACCGGCCGCCGCAAGCCGGTGACGCCCGACTTCGTCGGCCTCACCGTCCCGGACCGCTACGTGTTCGGCTTCGGCATGGACGTCGAGGGCATGTGGCGCAACCTGCCGGCAATCTATGCCTTGCGCGGCGAAGCGTGAAGCGGCAAACGGCGAACGTGGGATCGCATCGATGCTGGCGATAATCGGCGGCACCGGCCTGACTCAGCTCTCCAACCTGGAAGTGACCCGCCGCCAGGTGGTGCGCACGCCGTGGGGCGAGCCTTCGGGGGCGCTGACCCTCGGCCGCATCGGCGGACACGCGGTGGTCTTCCTGGCGCGGCACGGCTACGGCCACACGATCCCGCCGCACATGGTGAACTACCGCGCGAACATCTGGGCATTGCGCGAGCAGGGCGTCACGCACGTGGTGTCGGTGGCGAGCGTGGGCGGCATTCGCCCGGACCTGGGGCCCGGTGTGCTGGCGCTTCCGCACCAGATCATCGACTACACCTGGGGGCGCAAATCCACTTTCTTCGAAGGCGACGAGCGCGGCGTGGTGCACGCCGACTTCACGCATCCGTACTGCCAGAGCCTGCGCGAGCGCTGCCTGGAGGCCGCGCAGCTCGCCGGCGAGCCGCTGATCGAGGGCGGCGTGTACGCGTGCAGCCAGGGACCGCGCCTGGAGACCGCCGCGGAGATCGATCGCATGGAAGGCGACGGCGCCGACATGGTGGGCATGACCGGCATGCCGGAGGCGGCGCTCGCGCGCGAGATCGATCTGTGCTACGCGGCCATCGCCGTGGTGGCTAACTTCGCCGCGGGGCGCGCGGGCAGCAGCGAGGGCATCCGCATGGACGAGATCAATGCCACGCTGCAGACCGCGCTCACCAAGGTGCGCCGCGTCATCGAGCAGCTGGCGAAGAGCTATGCCCGCTAGACCGGTGCTGCGCATGGGTGACCCGCGCCTGCTGGAGCGCTCGCAGGAGCTGGAGCGCTTCGACACGCCGGAGCTGCACGCGCTGATCGCGGACATGCAGGACACCATGGCGGCGATGAGCGGCGTGGGCCTGGCCGCGCCGCAGATCGGCGTGCCGCTGCGCGTGGTGATTTTCGGCATGCAGCACAATCCGCGCTATCCCGACGCGCAGCCGGTGCCCGACACGGTGCTGATCAACCCGCTGCTCACGCCGCTCGCCGACACCATCGAGGAGGACTGGGAAGGCTGCCTCAGCGTGCCCGGCATGCGCGGGCTGGTGCCGCGCTTCGCCAGCCTGCGCTACCAGGGCCGCGATCAGTTCGGCGCGCCGATCGACCGCAGCGTGAGCGGCTTCCACGCGCGCGTGGTGCAGCACGAGTGCGATCATCTGGACGGGATACTCTATCCGATGCGCATCCGCGACCTGCGCAATTTCGGCTACCTCGACGTGCTGTTCCCGGGGCGCCCCGACAGCGACGAGTAGCCCGGATGGATACGCCGAGCGGCGCCGCCCCATGCGCGCCGCCGCCGCTAAAGTTTGTCGGCTGCGTGCCGTAAGCGCGGCCTCGAAACCAGCCTGCGCAAGCTTCGCGTAACCGCAATCCTGCCCCTGCGCCGGCTTCGGCAGCCGAGCCGGCCCGCCGGCTCAAGCTGGCCGGGCGATCGCCGATAGTGTCTGGCTGGGAGCGATCACAGGAGGGACAGGATGGCTCTGTCATCACCGGGCGTGGGATCCGGGCCGGATCCGAACAACATCGCCGACATCGGCGCCGAGACCCCCGCCTGGGAAGCGCTCGAGCGCCAGCCTCGCCCCGAGCCGGTGACCGCCCCAAAGGAGCGCGAACCGGCGCGCACTGTGGCGCTCAGCCGCACGAGGATCTGACGGCGTGGATTCCCAGGCCGTGCTCGCCTTGTACGAGCAGGTGCTCGCGCGCACGCGCGAGATGCTCGACGCGGCGCGCAAGAGCGACTGGGATGGTCTGGTTCAGCGCGAACGCGAGCGCGCCATCCTGGTCGAGCGGCTGAAGGAGCACGACCCCGACCCGGCGCGCGACGCCACGACGCTGGAGCGCAAGCGCGAGATCCTCCTGGAGATCTTCCAGGCCGACGAGCAGATCCAGACCCTGACTCAGGACTGGATGCACGAGCTGCGCGAAGTGCTGGGCAGCGTCGGCACCCTGCAGCGCCTGAGCTGAGCGGGCCGCCACAGGCCAGCGCCGATCGTGTTGACGCCTTCTGCCCAAAGTAGGAAACTCAGATCCCGGAGTCAGCGCAGCGCATCGGTTCGGGGAGCAGGTCGTGGAGGCCCTGGTAATCACTTGGCGGGAGTTGCTGGTCGCCGTCGTCGCCGTCCTCGGCGTACACGCGGCGGAGCTGGTGTTGCTGCTGCGCTGGTCGGCCGGTGGCGGCGCGCGCTGGAAGCGCGGAGCGCAGCCCAGCGCGGAAAGCCAGCTGCTCAACGGCATGAGCCTCGAGATCGCCGAGCTGCGCAAGCAGGTGGTCCGGCTGCAGGCGGAGGTGGACAAGCTCAAATCGATCAGCCTGCCGGCGGCCTCGCCCTACAATCAGGCGATCCAGATGGCGCGCCAGGGCCTGAGCGCGCCGGAGGTCGCCAGCGGCTGCGGCATCTCGCGCGGCGAGGCCGAGCTGATCGTCGCGCTGTACCGCAAGTTGCGCATCTAGGGCGCCTCAGAACCCTGGCCGCGGCCCTGCGCTGGCGCAGGTAGCCCGCCCGGGGGGCCTGTGGCTCCGGGTGGTCCGGCTCGGGGCCTTGGAACGGCGCCCGCGCGCCGCGGGGGCCCGCGAAGAGGCCGCATCAGGGCCAGGGCGGGGGAGGGTCCGCAGACGGCCGAAGCCGCCGGGTCCGGCGAGCAGGTCACTGCGTCTGCAGCACCCGCATCAGATCGCTCTCGAGATTGATGATATTGCGCGTCTCGCGCAGGGCATCGCCGGTGATCACGAAGCTGTCCTCGGCACGCTCGCCCAGGGTGTTGATCTTCGCCGTCTGCACGTTGATGCCGTATTCCACCAGCACCCGCGCCACGCTCGACAGCAGCCCTGGGCGGTCGCCCGCGGTGAAGAACAGATAATAGGCGTTGCCCCGCTCGTCCGGCCGCAGGCTCACTTCCGGGGTCATCGGGAAGCTGCGCACGCGCCGGCTGATGCGGCCTTTCACCGGCGGCGGCAGAGGCCCGCCGCGCTGCAGCTGAGCGCTCAGCTCGTGCTCGATGTAGGCGAGGATGTCGCGATAGTGCCCGCCGGAGCGCGACGGGTCCATCACCTGGAACGTGTCCAGCGCATAGCCGTGCAGCGTGGTGTACACCTTGGCCTCGACGATGCTGAAACTGATGCGCTCGAAGAAGGCGCAGATCTGCGCGAACAGGTTCTTCTGGTCCGGGGTGTAGATCAGCACCTGCACGCCTTCGCCCACCGGGCTCAGCCGCGCCTTGACCACCGGCGTGCGGGTGTCGACGCGGTAGTTGAGCAGGCGCGCATGCCAGGCGATCTCGCGCGCGTCGTGGCGCAGGAAATAGGTCGTGTCGAGCTGGCTCCAGAGCTTCTCGTGAGCGCCGTCGGGCACGGCGTACAGGCGCAGCTTTTCCAGCGCGAGCTTCTGCCGGGCCTGCAGGCGGCTGCCCGACGGGTCGGTGTCGCCGCCGAAGAAGCGCCGGGTGCACCAGAACAGGTCCTCCAGCAGCTTGCCTTTCCAGGCGTTCCAGACTTTGGGGCTGGTGCCGCGGATGTCGGCCACGGTGAGCAGGTACAGCGCCGCCAGGCGGCGATCGGTCTGCACCACGCGCGCGAACTCGGCGATCACGTTGGGGTCGGCCAGGTCGCGCTTCTGCGCCACCGACGACATGTACAGATGGCGCTCCACCAGCCAGGCGATGAGCTCGGTGTCCTCCTCGCTCACCCCGTGGTTGCGGCAGAAGCGCCGCGCATCGACGCTGCCGAGCGTCGAGTGATCGCCGCCGCGGCCCTTGGCGATGTCGTGGAACAGGCCGGCGATGTACAGCACTTCAAGCCGCTCGAACTCGGCCATCAGGCGGCTGCACAGCGGATACTCGTGGGCGAAGTCGGTGACGGCGAAGCGCCGCAGGTTGCGCACCACCATCAGGATGTGCTCGTCCACCGTATACACGTGGAACAGGTCGTGCTGCATCTGGCCGACGATGCGGCCGAACGGCGCCAGGTAGCGGCCCAGCACGTCGTAGCGGTTCATGCGCCGCAGCGCGTGGGTGAGGCCGGCCCCGTAGCGGAACATGCCGAGGAAGCGCTCCTTGTTCACCGGGTCGCGGCGAAACTGCGCATCGATCGCCTTGGCCGACCGCCACAGCGCGCGCAGCGTGCCGGCCTCGATGCCCTTGAGCTCCGGATGGCGCTGCATCAGCTCGAACACCTCCAGGATCGCCTGCGGCTCGCGCTCGAACACGGCCGGGTCCGTGGCCGCCAGCAGCTCGTGGTGGGCCTCGAACCGCTCGTCGAGCCGCCGCGGCTGCAGGTCCGGCGCCGGGAACACGATCGCGCGCAGGTTCTGCAGGATGATCTCGTTGAGCTGGGTGACCGCGCGCGCCGTGCGGTAGTAGCGCTGCATCAGCTGCTCGCTGGAGCGCTTGGCGGGCGTGTCGGCGAAACCCAGCTCGCGCGCCAGCGGCGTCTGCAGGTCGAACACCAGCCGGTCTTCGCGGCGCCGCGAATGGTAGTGCAGGCGGATGCGCAAGTCCTGCAGCACCCGCTCGTCGCGGCCGATGCGCTGCGCCTCCTCGGCGGTGATCACCGCGTGCCGGGAAAGGTCCTTCCAGCTGCGGCCGGTGCCGCTCGCGGCGCTGATCCAGAGGATGGTGACGAGGTCGCGCAGGCCGCCCGGACCCTCCTTGAGGTTGGGCTCGAGGTTGTAGGCGGTGTCGTTGAAGCGGCTGTGGCGCTGCTGCTGCTCGAGCAGCTTGGCCTCGAAGAAGGCCTTGACGTCGAGGTGCGCGTGGATGGTCGAATCGAAGCGCCGGAACAGCGGCTTGTTGCCCGCCACCCAGCGCGCCTCGAGCAGGTTGGTCTGCACCGTGATGTCCTGCTTCGCCTCGCTCAGGCACTGCTCGATGGTGCGCACGCTGTGCCCGAGCTCGACGCCGATGTCCCACAACCGGCTCACCAGGTGCGAGACCTGCTCGCGGTCGCCTGCGTCCATCTCCTCGGGCAGCAGGATCAAGACGTCGACATCGGAGTAGGGGAACAGCGTCCCGCGGCCGTAACCGCCTACCGCCACCAAGGCCAGGCTCGGGGGCATCGCCGCCTCGGCCCATACCTCGCGCAGCACGCGGTCCACCAGCGCCGCCTGGCGCTTGAGCAGGGCAGGCGGGTTGGGGCGAACGCGGTAGGCCGCCTCGAGCGCGGCGCGCCCTTCGGCGAGCTGGCGCTTGAACTCGCTCAGGCGCGGTTCGACTCGCGCAGGGGCCGCAACGGGAGCGGAAGACTGCATCGTGGCAGCGCCTACGCCGCCAGCGCGGCCGGCTGCGGCGTACCCTCCGACAGCGTGAGCACCTCGTAGCCGCCGGGCGTGACCAGCACCGTGTGCTCCCACTGGGCGGACAGGCTGTGGTCCTTGGTGACGATGGTCCAGCCGTCCCCGAGCTGACGGATGCCGGCCTTGCCGGCGTTGATCATCGGTTCGACCGTGAAGGTCATCCCGGGCTGCAGCTTCAGGCCGGTGCCGGGCCGGCCATAATGCAGCACTTGCGGCTCCTCGTGAAAACGCCGGCCGATGCCGTGCCCGCAGAATTCGCGCACGACGCTGAAGCCGTGGCGCTCGGCATGCGACTGGATGGCGTGACCGATATCCCCCAGGTAGGTGCCCGGGCGCACCGCGCGGATGCCCAGCCACATGCACTCGTAGGTGACGTCCACCAGCCGCCGCGCCTGGATCGAAGGCTCCCCCACGTAGAACATGCGGCTGGTGTCGCCGTGAAACCCGTCCTTGATCACCGTGACGTCGATGTTGACGATGTCGCCCGCCTTCAGCCGCTTGTTGCCCGGCACGCCGTGGCACACCACGTGATTGACCGAAGTGCAGACCGACTTGGGGTAGGGCGGATAGCCCGGGGGCGCATAGTTGAGC
>Ga0299906_10001091_pt1 | contig 23602 bp, 28 predicted proteins | sample RVTome_14_FD_200259 | JGI IMG/M metagenome (GOLD analysis project Ga0299906, IMG submission 200259) | Soil microbial communities from uranium-contaminated site in the Upper Colorado River Basin, Wyoming, United States - RVT145D125 (version 2) ...
TGTTGAGATCCATCTTGAGGAGGGCGTCTCGGATCTTCTCGCCGTCCAGGGAGCCCGCGCGCTTGATCGCCTCCACCAGGATCTGGCAGCCGCCGTAACCCCCGGCGGAATGATAGGAGAAATCGGCCCCGGGAAACTCCTTCTTGTACGATTCGACGAATTCGCGGGCCCCCGGGTACTGGCGCGCGATGGGGATCAACCCGCCGGCGCGGAGCTTGACGAGCTCGGGCTCCCACTGCGCCGCACCGTACACGAACTCCGCGCTCCGGCCGAGCTGCTCGTAGAACTTCAGGAGATCTCCGCCGACCGTCACCGCGAATATCTTCGTGTTCACGTCCAGCTGCTTCAGCTGGCGCGTGATCGCTACGGCGTCCTCGAAATACGTCGCTGCGGCGAGCACGTCCGGGTTCGCCGCCCGCACCTTGGTCAGGACAGCGGTGAAGTCCTTGTTCCCCCTCGGGTACTCCGCCACGAAGACCACTTCGAGGCCTTTCTTCCTCGCCTGCTCGACGGTCCCCTGGGCCACTGCCTTGGCGAACAGCAGGTCCTCGCCGATCACCGCCACCGTCTTGAGCCCCCTCCTGGCGGCTATGTCGACGACGCCTTCCAGGTAGATCTCGGCCGGGGACGGCACCATGAAGACGAACTTGCGTCCCTTCCGGTACGTCGAGGTGGTGGCGCCCTGGGTGGCGACCAGGGGCATCCGGTGCTTCTCGTTCACGTCGGCCACGGCCTCGGTGATGGGGGACGCGTACGGCCCGAGAATGGCGTCGACCCGGTCCTGCGTGATGAGCTTTTCATAGATGCGCGCGGCCGTGGCCGGCTGCGACTGGTCGTCCTCGACGACCAGCTCCAGCTTCCGTCCCAGGACGCCGCCCTTCTCGTTGGTGTGCTTCACACAGAGGCGGTAGCCGCGAAGCTGGTTCTGGCCGGGGGCGGCATAGGGGCCGGTCTGGGCGATCGAGGCGCCGATCCGGAGCGGCGCTTGCGCGTCACCGGTCACGAGCATCCAGATCCAGAGCGAGGTGGCAAGAAGTCCGGCGATGACCGCCTTCGTCGAGCATCGCCTCATTGGCGCTGGTTCCACGGCGGTGTCGGGAAGCGCGGCTTGCCGGGGGCCAGCTCGTCGGGCCAGACGATGATCTTCTTGCCGTCCTGCCACTGGAACGTCAGCATCGTGTGCGCGGTCTGGATGCCATCCCGATCCACCTTGAACCCCCCGTAGACAGTGTTGAGACTCATGCCGAGGATCGCCGCCCTCACCTTCTCCCCGTCGAGGGAGCCGGCGCGCCTGACGGCTTCCATCAACACCTGGCAGCCGCCGTAGCCGGCGGCCGAGTGATAGGAGAGATCGGCCCCGGGGAATTCCTTCCGGTGGGCCTCGACGAACTCGCGGGCCCCGGGATATCGCCGCGCGAGGGGCACCAGCTCGCCGGCGCGCAGCAAGGCCATCAGCTCCAGTTCCCACGCCGCTGCGCCGTAGACGAACTCCGCGCTCCGTCCGAGCACTTCGTAGAATTTCGGCAGGTCTCCGCCGACCGTGACGGCAAACATCCTGGGATTCACGTTCGCCGCCTTCAGCTGACCCGTGATGGCCACGGCGTCCTCGAAGTAGGTCGCCGCCGCCAGCACATCGGGATTCGCGGTCCGGACCTTGGTGAGAATGGCCGAGAAGTCAGTCGCGCTCTTCGGATAGGCCTCGACGAGAACGACCGAAAGCCCGCGCTTCTTCGCCAGCTCGAGCGCTCCCTGGGCGCTGGCCCTGGGAAACAGCGTGTCCTCGTGAATGACCGCGATCGTCTTCATGCCCCGTCGGGCGGCCATGTCGATCAGTCCCTCGAGAAAGACCTCGGCCCGCGAGGGCAGCATGAAGATGAACTTCCGCCCCTTCTTGAAGATGGAGGTCGTGGCGGCCCCGGTTGCCACCATCGCCATCCGGTGCTTCTCCGTCACGTCGGCCACCGCCTCCGTGATCGGGGACGAGTACGGCCCGAGGATCGCCTCCACCCTGGTCTGCGTGATGAGCTTTTCGTAGACGCGGGCCGCCGTCGCGGGCTCGGACCGATCGTCTTCCGCGACGAGCTCGAGCTTGCGCCCGAGGACCCCGGTCTTTTCGTTCGTGTGCTTGATACAGAGCCGATACCCGCGAAGCTGGTTCTGACCCAGGAGCGCATACGCCCCGCTCTGGGAGACCGAAGTGCCGATGCGAATCGGTGGCTGCGCCCCGGCAACCGCTCCGAACGACAGCACGATGGAGAGGAGACCCGTCGCCAGAGACGTGCCGGACGCTTTCAGTGACGTTGCCTCCCTCAGGGTGTCCGAGGGATCCTGCGCCGGTGGCCGCGACCGTGTCAAGGACCGGACAGGAGACCCGGGACCTGAGCCCTCTAAAACTAGCGCCCCTTCATGACATTCGGCAGCCACAGCGCGAGGTCGGGGAACACCACGAGCAGGGTCAGCACGATCGCCATGCCGAGCATGAAGGGGAGCACGCCGAGGTAGAGATCCGTGATCGTGCCGCTCGCCTGGCCCGCCTCCGCCTGCACGGACTTCCGGATGCCGTGGATCACGTACAGGTTGATGCCTTCCGGCGGGCTGATGAGCGCGGCCTCCACCAGCACGACCATGATGACGCCGAACCAGACGAGGTCGACGTCGGCCGCCTTCAGCGCCGGCACCAGGATCGGGATCGTCGTCACCATCATGGACAGGCTTTCCATGAAGGTGCCCAGCAGCAGGTAGAACAGGATCAGGAAGATCACGAGCGACACCGGCGAGAGCTGCATCCCGGTGACCCACGCGGTCACCTGGGCCGGCACGCCGAGGATGGCCAGCGCGAAGCTCAGCGTGAAGGCGCCGGTCACGATCAGCATGATCATGCACGACGACCGCACCGTCGCCAGCGCGGTGTCCGCCAGCATCCGCACGCTGAGTCGCCGCTCGAGCGCGGTCAGGAGCAGCGCGGCCACGACGCCGAACGCCGCCGCCTCGGTGGGGGTGGCCACGCCGAGATAGATCGTGCCGAGGACGATGAACATGAGGGCGATCATCGGGATCAGCGCCAGCAGCCCCACCAGCCGGACCCGCCAGGACGGCGCCGTCTCGCGGGGCGCCAGCCCCGGCCAGATCTTCGCCATCACGACGATGATGACCATGAAGATGGTGGCCATCAGGAAGCCGGGAATGAAGCCCGCCATGTACAGCCGGCCGATCGATTCCTCGACCAGCACGCCGTAGATGATGAAGCTGATGCTCGGCGGGATCAGGATTCCCAGGGTGCCGCCCGCTGCCAGCGAGCCGACGGCCAGCTGCTCGCTGTAGCCGCGCTGGCGGAACGCGGGCAAGGACACCGACCCGATCGTGGCCGCCGTGGCCGCGCTCGAGCCGGACACCGCGGCGAAGATGGCGCACGACGCGATGTTGGAGTGCAGGAGCCCCCCCGGCAGGGGCGCCAGCCAGTACGACAGGACCCGGTACATCCGCTCCGAGATGCCGCTGCGCACCAGGATCTCGCCCATGAGGATGAAGAGCGGCACGGCCACCAGCACGAAGCTCGAGTTCACGTTCCAGGCGATTTGCCCCAGCATGTCCAGCAGCGGCCGGTCGGAGAAGGCCACCATCAGGACCACGCCGATGACGCCGAGGGCGGCCGCCACGTGCAGCCCCACCATGAAGAAGACCGTCATCAGGACCGCGGCGGTGGTGAGGATCATGGCGCGTCCGACGGCCCGGCGATCATCGAGACGATCGCCGCCACCGCGAGGAGGCTGAAACCGACGCCAAGGATGACCTGCGGCACCCACAACGGCATCAGGAGATAGGTGGACGACCGGATCCCCGTCTGCCACGAGTCCTCGACGAGGATCCAGATGCGCCAGGCGACCAGCGCCGCGAAGGCGGCCATGACCAGCCACGCGAGGCGGTCGGCCAGCGCCCGCAGCCGCGGCGGCATGTGCGGCAGGAGCACGTCGATCCGGACGTGGGCGTCCGTGCGGAGCGTGTAGGCGAGCCCCCAGGTGGCGGCCAGGACCAGGATGTAGCCGCTGATCTCGTCCGTCACCCGGGTGGTCGGCAGCCCGACCAGGCTCCCCCATTTCCGCGCCAGGACGTCGTAAGTGACGAAAAACGCCAGGCCGAAGAACAAAGCCCCCGCGAGGTACCCGGTCCACAGGAAGACGCGGTCCAGCCAGCCCCGCGCGGCCTCGACCACGGCGCCCACGCGCGGCGCCCTACGGGGTGACCTTGTATCCGACGATCGGCGCGATGACCTCGTTGAACGCCCGCGCCGCCTCGGGGCCGCCGGCGCGCTTGACCCAGTCGGGGACGACCTTGGTCCGCAGCACGTCCTTGATGACCGCCTGCGTCTCGGCCGAGAACGGCTGGTGCTCCATGCCCTTCTCCACGCTCTTGTCGACGCCCTCCTTGTTCCACGCCTCGATGGCCTCGAACGCCCGGCCCTCGACGACCTTCTCCGCTTCTTCCTTCATGATCTTCTGGACGTCGGGCGGCAGCCGCTTCCACGTGTTCTTGTTGATGGAGAGCGCCACGTGGGGGCGCATGGAGATGGGGCCGACGAGGTACTTGGAGACCTCGTACCACCGGAGGCCGAACCCGGGCTTGGTGCCGCTGATCGCCGCGTCCAGCGTCCCGCGCTCGAGGGCGGTGTACACCTCGGCGAAGGCGATGGTGAGCGGCTCCCCGCCGAGCCCGGCGACCAGCGAGGCCAGGGCCACGCTGTGCACGCGGGTCTTCAGCCCCTTGAAGTCGGCCGGCTTGCGCACCGGCTTCTTGCTGAAGAAGGCCTGGTCGGGGTAGACGGCCATCGCCAGGAGGACGGCGTTGGCCCGCTGGTCCAGGATCTTCGCCTCGGTCGGCTTCCAGGCCAAAATCGCCTTCCGGGCGGTGGGGCCGTCGGGGAAGATGCCGGGCAGCTCCAGGATCTCCACCATCGGCAGCTCACCGGCGACGTAGCCCCCGTACACCTCGGCCACGTCGACGACGCCCGTCTTGAGGACCCGGATGGTCTCGGCGCCCCCGAGCCCGAGCTCCGGCAGCGACGTCAGATCGAACTGGACCCGTCCGCTGGTGCGCTTCTCGACCACCTGCGCCCAGTCCTGGTAGAGCTTCCAGGGATCGAGCGCCCGGTTGATGCCCATCAGCTTGAGCTTGAACTCCGCCTTGGGCGCCTGCGCGGTGACCCCCGGGGGCTCCCACAGGCTGGTGACGACGAGGACAACGGCCAGGACGCCGAGCAGACACCCGAGTCTCCGCGACGATGCGCTCATGAGCGAGCCTCCTTCGCGTTCGGTCCGGGAGCGGCCTCGATCGATTGGCGTGGTGGCAGGACCGTACGGCACGCGCCCGGCCGATGTCAAACGCGCCGGGAGCGCGCCTGACAGGCCGCGGCGCTGCTGCTGACAGGGCGCTTTGGTTGACAGGCGCCCGCGTTCACGGATAATGACGCCGTTTTTCGCGCCCACGCGCGCATCCCGGTCCTGTGAGGAGAGTGACGATGCGCCACGTCCGATCCATCGCCTGCGCCCTGCTCGTCCTGCTCGCCGTCGCCGCGCCCGCCGCCGCCGCCCCCGAGGGTCAGATGACCTGGGGCGTGCACGTCTCGCTGGCGCCCACGTGGTTCGATCCCGCCGAGACCCAGGGGATCATCACGCCGTTCCTGATCATGTACGCGATCCACGACGCCCTGGCCAAGGCGATGCCCGGCAACCCGACCGCCCCCAGCCTGGCCGAGTCGTGGCAGGTGTCGCCCGACGGGCGCGTGTACGACTTCACCCTGCGCAAGGGCGTGAAGTTCCACAACGGCGACCCGCTCACCTCCGAGGACGTGAAGTTCTCGTTCGAGCGGTACCGGGGCGCCGCCGCCAAGCAGATCAAGGAGCGGGTGGCCGCCGTGGAGACGCCCGGCCAATATCAGGTAAGGTTCCGCCTCAAGAACCCCTGGCCCGACTTCATGACGTTCTACACAGCGGCCAGCGGCGCCGGCTGGATCGTGCCCAAGAAGTACGTCGAGAAGGTCGGCGACGACGGGTACAAGAAAGCGCCGATCGGCGCCGGACCGTACAAGTTCGTCTCCTTCACGCCCGGCGTCGAGCTGGTCATGGACGCCTTCGAGGGCTACTGGCGCAAGACGCCCAGCGTGAAGCGGCTCGTCTTCAAGGTCGTCTCCGACGAGTCGACCCGCCTGGCCGCGCTCAAGCGTGGTGAGCTGGACGTCGTCTACTCGATCCGCGGGGAGCTGGCCGAGGAGCTGCAACGCACGCCCGGGCTCACGCTGAAGCCGGCGGTGATCCAGGCCCCGCAGTGGGTGAGCATGCTGGACCAGTGGGACCCGAAGTCCCCCTGGCACGACCGGCGGGTGCGCCTGGCCGCCAACCTGGCGATCGACCGCAAGGCCATCAACGAGGCGATCACGCTCGGCCACTCGAAGCTGACGTACAGCATCATCCCGAGCACCTTCGACTTCTACTGGCAGCCCCCGGCCTATCCGTTCGATCCCGCCCAGGCCAGGAAGCTCCTGGCCGACGCCGGCTATCCGAAGGGCTTCGACGCGGGCGACTACTACCTGGACATCTCCTACGCCAACGTGCAGGAGGCGATCGCGAACTATCTCCAGCAGGTCGGCATCCGGACCAAGCTGGTGTCACGCGAGCGCGCGTCGCACTGGAGCACCTACACCGACAAGAAGTACAAGAACCTCGCCTACACGGCGAGCGGCGCCTTCGGCAACGCGGCCACGCGCCTGGAGAGCTTCGTCGTCGCCGGCGGGGCCTACGCCTACGGCAGCTACCCCGACATCGACTCGCTCTTCAAGGACCAGGCCGCCGAGCTGGACCGCAAGAAGCGCGAGGCGCTGCTGCACAAGATCCAGCAGCTCATGCACGAGAAGGTCATGCACATCCCCATCTGGGAGCTGGCCTTCATCAACGGCCACGGGCCGCGGGTGCAGGAGTCGGGGCTGGGGCTCATCCCCGGCCACGCCTACTCGGCGCCCTACGAGGACGTGAAGCTCAAGGGCAAGTGACGACCGGCGGCGCGGGAGTCGGCCGTCCGGACTCCCGCGCCGCGTTCTCCGCCCCTGAAACTCGGCCGACGTCCGGCCCGCATGTGTGCCATGCTATGGGTCCGGTTGGGGCCGCCTCACGTGGTCGAGCCTCTCAGCCGTACGACTGGCACTCGGCTTCCGCTGGCCCACCGCGGGAGACAGATTGGGGTTGACCCACGTGGACGTCACTGCTTTCTCCACTCCGAATCGTCCCGACTGGCGCTGGCGCATCGTCACGTATGCCGGCGAGATGGTCGAGGAGTCCTACGAGAGCTTCGCCACCATCGCGCTGGCCATCACGGAGGGGACCAAGCGGATGACCGCGCTCAACGTGGTCGACCGCTCGGTGCCGGCGCGGAGCTACCGATCGACGTCGCACCTGCGGAACCGGGCGTGAACCACTACAAGGCCTCGGCGAGCGACCTGGCCTCGTCGACGGCGGTGTGGGCGTGCCGGTCCTGGTTCTGCCAGCAGCGCGGGCCGTTCTGGGTGAAGAGCCTGGACGACGCCAGGGTGGGGGCGCGCGCGCACGGAGCCCGAAAGTTCCTCGGCATCTGGAGCCACCGGGCGATGGCCTGCTCGCTCCACGACAAGCGCGTCCGGGAGATCCTTCGCACGCTCCACAAGTAACGCCTCAGCCCGGGGCTTCGTCGCCCGGCCAGGCCTGCCCGGCATCACTCGAGGACCCGGAGCTCATGGCGCAGCGATCACCTTGATGACGGCGGCATGGGCCATGACGGCGTCGGGCGACCGCTGAAGCGCGTCGCGGTACCTCGTCTCGAAGGGCCCATCGCCGCTCGACCGCAGCAGGCCGCGGGTCTGCTCGAGGAAGGCCCGGTCGCGGACGGAGGCCGGCACGTCGCCCGCCTCGTCGAGGGCGGCGTCGACATCCGAGATGAGGCCCGACAGGGCCCGCAACCAGGCGAACTCCTCGTGATGGACCACCAGCTGAAAGAGCTCACCACCGGACACGCCCCGCCCGTGCGCCGCCTCGTACGCGCGGCGCTGGTCATCGAGCAGGAGCTTGTGCAGCTCCACCAGGCGGGCGCGGAGATCGCGCAATCGGCTCACTCGCCTCCTCCTTCACGCACCGGGGTAACGGCACCGTATGGGCGCGGTGCCGGCGGCTGACGAGTACACTGTACAGTGCGCCCGGCCCAGCCATGGCCAAGGAACTTCGGTGCGCGGACGCCGGTATGGCGGGCTGCAACTTCGTGGCCGAGGGCGCGAACGAGGACGAGATCATGCGCAAGGCCGCCGAGCACGCCAAGACCGCTCACGGCCTGTCCACCATCCCGCCCGACGTCGCCACCAAGGCGAAGGCGGCGATCCGCGACAAGCGCTGACGACGCTCGGGGCCAAGCGCTGGCGGCGTGCTTTGCCGCCAGCGCGGCGGCTCGCTTGCGTCAGTCGCGAGCGGGCAACGCCTGCGAGCTGCCGAAGGTCTTCTTGAAGAACTCCCCGATCGTGTTGCCGCTGAACTTGGCGCCCTCGACGATCGTGTGACCGATGCCAGTGAACATTTCCTTGAAGCCCGGGCCGATGTCCCCCTGACCGATCTGCTTGGCGCCCTGCTCGACCCGCCTGGTCGCCTGATCCACCTTCGTCCTGTCGGCGGCGACGGCCACGCCACCGGTCAGCCCAACGACCAGAACGAATACTGGAGGCACACACAGCCAGCGAAGTTTCCGGGTCATGACGCACCCTCCATGACATTGATTGGTGTCGCCACGCGATCACCTGATCCGCCCGCGCCAACAGCGCGCAGCCCCTGTCGAAAGCCCTCCGATTGCGGCAGGTCCTCGGCCCTCGTAGAGCCGAGAATGGCTATCTGGGCGACCTTCCCCGCTTGCTGCGCCTCAGCGCCGAGCGGCGCGGCAAGGGCGCTCGCCAGCGCGGTCACCAGGAAGCGGCGACGGTCCATGCCGGGATAGTGGGGCGGATGAGGGCGAAGGTCAACCATGTCACCCCTCCATGTCACCCCAGTTGACGGAACACCTCGTCTCAGCACTCCCGCCCTCCCGCACGATCGGAACACGACAGCGGCCGGTTCTCGCGTTCCGCTCCCCACAGCCGAGGTGACGGCGGCCTTGACCGCGCTCAGGTGGACGTGGTGGTCGATGTCGAGATTGGTGTGTGGATGAACGCGGCGCCGTTGCGCGCGACCATGCCGAGCGAGATCGTCACGCCTTGGCCGTCGCAGTCATGTGATCTACCAGCGCTCGTACCCGCCGGCTGAAGTGCGCGCGATCGAACGCGCGCGCCCGGCGCAGGCTCGCGGCTCCCATCCTGCGACGAAGGTCGGGCGACAGGATCAGCTGCTGCAGGCGCTCAGCAGCGGCGTTTTCGCCAACCGCAAGGAAACCGTTGCGACCCGAGACGACAATCTCCGGGAGGCTCCCCTTGGGCTGGGCGACGATCGGCAGGCCCGCGGCGAGCATCTCGAGGACCGAGACGGAACAGCATTCGGAGCAGCAAGGTGCAGGAGCGTCGAGACGATCGGACCTTCGAGGAGTAGTCGAGTACGTGCCGCTCCGCCCCCCTGGAGAGGCGCGGCCGGACCTGAAGGGCGGCTGCGAGAGGCGACAGCAGGCTGAACCGCAGAAACACTCACGGAAGCACCGTCCGTTCGATGCGCCGCTTGGGCCACAATCTGGATGCCGCGCGAACGATCCGCTGTCTCAGCGCGGCCCGGCGAGTATCGGAGTGGTTCGCTGACTTCGCCAGGCGCACGAGGCCGCGTAGCTCGGCTTCCCGGTACGTCTCGGCGATCCGAGACCGGAGCAGTACGGACTCCAGATCCGTGTCCATCCACATCGCGATTTCTCCTTCCCCAAGTTCCGCAATGGCATCCTATGTTTCTTTTGTTGCAGAATGACACACTAGTTTCTGCGAGCTGTCGAGCAGTCATCGAGGCGAATGGAGTCTTCGGCGTTTACTAGTGCTGTTTCGCCTATTTATCACGCCGAGGCCAGACGACAGGGGTCACGACACGGGGCTCCGAGCCGTGGGGCTTGACATCGATCTGAAACCTATGTTTCTTCTATGCCCATGCCAGAGCAACATCTCCTGCTGCTCCTAGTCGGCCTGCCGCCGAACCCGTCGAGCCTCCGCGTCCGGGTGTGGCGGAGGCTGCGGTCCCTGGGCGCGGTGCCGCTCAAGCGCTCGGCGTACCTCCTGCCCGACACGGCGGACCGATACGAGGACTTCCAGTGGCTCGCGCAGCAGATCGAGCGCGACGGGGGCGAGGCGACGCTCATCCGCGTTCAGCAGATCGAGAACGTCAGCCCGGGCGAGGTGCTCCGGCTATTTCACGAGCCGCGCGATCACGACTACAAACAGCTCGCCGCGCGCTACCGCAAGCTGCTCCAGGAGCTGGAGCGCGCCAAGACCGACGCGGCGCGCGCGCGTATCCAAGAAGACATCGCCCGTCTTGCCAAGGACCATCAACGCATCCGGGACATCGACTTCTTCGACGCCCCCGGGGGTGCCGAGGTGAGGCGGCTCCAGGAGGCCATCGCGATGCGGAGCAGACGTCCGGAAACGCCACGCCGCGAGGAGCCCGCCACGCTCGACCTGACGAAGCTGCGCGGTCGACGGTGGGTCACCCGCCCGCGGCCGCATATCGACCGCATCGCGTCGGCGTGGCTCATCAAGCGGTTCATCGATCCAGACGCGACGTTCGTCTTCGCGCCGCCGGAAGACTTTCCTCAGGACGCCGTCGCCTTCGACGCGCCCGGAGTCGAGCTGACGCACCACGGCGAACACTGCACGTTCGAGACGCTGGTCAAGCGCGCGCGTCTGCGCGACCGCCGGCTCACCCGCCTGGCGGAACTGGTGCACGAGGCCGACCTCCGCGATGGCAAGTTCCCCAACGACGAGGCACGCGGCATCGACCTGGCGATCCGCGCGCTCCTCGCCGCCTCACCCGATGACCACCAGGTGCTGACGCAAGGCATGGCGATGTTCGAAGGTTTGTACGCCACCACTCCCAAGAAAGGCGCGTGACCATGCTCATCCTGTCGCGCCGAGACGTCATGGATCTCCTTACCCTCGATGCCTGCATCGAGGCGGTCGAGCGCGCGTTCCGGCTCCATGCCGAGCAGCGCGCCTTCGGGCCACGCGTACTGGGCCTACCGACGGAGGACGGCGGCTTCCACATCAAGGTCGCCGGCCTGCGGGGCGACCGGAGCTACTTCGCGGCGAAGACCAACGGCAACTTTCCGAACAACACGCAGCGCTTCGGGCTGCCGACCATTCAGGGGACGGTCGTGCTCGCCGATGCGACCAACGGCACGCCGCTGGCCGTGATGGATTCGGCCAGCATCACCATGCTCCGGACCGGCGCCGCCACCGCGGTGGCCGCAACGTTCCTAGCGCGCCGCGATTCGCGGACGGCGACCATCGTGGGGTGTGGCGTGCAGGGCGAGATTCAGCTCGCGGCCATCAACGCGGTCTTGCCGCTCGAGCGAGCGCTGCTTGTCGATACCGATCACGCCCGTGCAGCGGACGCGGCGGCGCGTGCCACGACGCGGCTCGGCCTCCGGGCGGAGGCCACCAAGGATCTCCGTGCCGCGCTCGGGCAGAGCGACGTCCTGGTGACTTGCACGCCAGCGCGGCGTGCGTACGTGATGGCGGCGGACGTGGCTCCGGGCACGTTCATCGGCGCCGTCGGCGCGGACAGTCAGGGCAAGCAAGAGATCGATCCGAAGCTCGTCGCGACCGCAACGCTCGTCGTCGATGTCGTCGAGCAGTGCGCCGAGATCGGTGAGCTCCAGCACGCGCTGGCTGGCGGCCTCATGAGGCGCGAGCAGGTGCACGCCGAGCTCGCCGACGTCGTGGCGGGACGTCGGCCGGGCCGCACGCGCGGCGACGAGATCACGATTTTCGACAGCAGCGGAACGGCGCTGCAGGATGTCGCTGCCGCCATCGCCGTTTACGAGAAGGCGCGCGCCTCCGGGCGTGGGACGGAGGTCGCGCTCGATGACTGAGATCCTGCTCGGCTTTGCATCTCCAGGCCTGTCACTCGGATAAGGAGCGTCGCCATGAAATGGATCACTCGCGAACGTGCTCGGGTCGATCGCATCGCGTGCCCGTGGCTGATCACCCGATTCATCGATCCGAAGCCTGAGTTCCTCTTCGTTTCCGCCAAAGAGGTCCTGGCGACGGCGAAGGGCGACAATGCGATCCCTTATGACATTCCGAATGTCGAGCTCGGCCACCGGGGGCCGCTGTGCTCGTTCGATGCGTTCATCGATCGGTATGAGCTCGCCGATCCCGCACTGGCCGGACTCGCCAAGATCGTCCGCGGCGCAGATACCGACGATCGCGGCCTGACGCCCGAGTCCCCTGGCCTGTATGCCGCCGCGACGGGTTTTCAGGCCATCAGCCGGGACGACTTCGACAACATGGCGCGGCAGTTTCCGATGTACGACGCGCTCTACGAGTACAGCCGCATCCAGACGTCGTCGGCAGCGCAACCGTCGCGGGTGCTGTTCGTTTGCCTCCACGGCGCCGCGAAGAGCGTGATCGGCGCCGCGCATTTCCGGCGCCTCGCCCAGGCCCGCGGACTCTCGATCGACGCCGTCGCCGCGGGGACAGAGCCCGACCCGCAACTGGCACCGGGTGCAGTGAAGGGTCTCGCCGGCGACGGCCTCCAGCCGACACCGGCTCGTCCTCGCCCCGTGACGCTCTACGACCTCGACAGCGCCACGCGCGTGGTGAGCTTCGGCTGCGACGTCGCGCCCCGTCGGGGCCAGCGCATCGATCTATGGGAGGTTCCGGCCGTCAGTGAAGGGTACGAGGCCGCGCGCGATCGGATCGTGGCGAACGTCGAGCGCCTGGTCGCCGAACTAGCAGGCGGACGCTGACGTGGCGCTGAAGCATCTCGGTCACGTCAACCTGCCGTCAAACGCGAAAGCCGGCGGATTCGACCATGCGGCGGTGCACGAGCCGACGGGACGGATCTACGTCGCCCACACGGCGAACGACGCCGTCGACGTGATCGACATCACCGCTCAGCGATACGTGCGGTCCATTCCCGACCTCACCGCTGTCGCGGGCGCGCTGGTCGCCGAGCCCGATCTGGTATTCACGTCACACCGCGGCGAGAACACGGTCGGCCTGTTCACCACCACCGACGTTCCAAGCGTTGAAAAGATCGCGGTCGGGGTTCGGCCGAACGGCCTGGCGTACGATCCGCGCCGGTCTCGGCTCCTCGTCGCACACGTCGGCGACCCTGCGGTCGCAGGCTCGTTCACCGTCTCGGTCATTGACGTCCGCTCCCGCAAGCGCGTCGCCGACGTCCGCGTTCCGGGCCGCACGCGCTGGGCCGTGTACGACCCGGTCAGCGACGCTTTCCATGTCAACATCGCCGACCCGCCGCAGATCCTCGTAGTCGAGTCCGGTGATCCGGTTCGCATCCGTCGACAGGTCGCCATCCCGCATGCCGGCCCGCATGGTCTCGACATCGACGTCGTCAACCGTCGGTTGTTCTGCGCGTGTGATGCCGGCGTCCTGGTGGCCGTCGATGCCGATACCGGCAGGCTCCTGGAGACGCACGCGATCGGCGGGGTACCGGACGTCGTCTTCTTCAATCCCAACCTCGGTCGGCTGTACATCGCGATCGGTGACCCCGGCGTGATCGAGGTCTTCGACACAGCGCGCCTGGGTCGTCGGGCGATCGTGGCGACGGAAGCCGGCACCCATACGCTGTCATTCGATGCCACTCGAAACATCGTCTGCGCGTTTCTGCCACAGAGCCACCGCGCCGCGGTCTACGAGGACGGCGCTTAAGCGTCGTATCGACGAGCCGCAGCGGCCAGGGCGCTGTAACACAGGAGAGATCGATGAGCACAATCGAGCGAACGCTGGCCGGCAACCCCGCAGGTCTCGGCGCCTTCGTTCGGTACTTCCTCTACCTCGGCAGCCTCGGTTTCGGTGGCCCGGTCGCCCTCGCTGGCTTCATGCACCGAGATCTCGTGGAAGAGCGCCGGTGGGTTTCCGAGGAGGAGTATCGGCTCGGCATGGCGCTGGCGCAGATCATGCCCGGCCCGCTGGCCGCGCAGCTCGCCATTGCACTCGGATACTTTCGCCATGGCGTGATCGGCGCAACAGCGGTAGGGCTGGCGTTCACCGTGCCGTCGTTCGTGATGGTGGTCGCCATCTCGATGGCGTACGTCAGGTTCGGCGGGCTGTGGTGGATGCAGGCGCTGTTCTATGGCATCGGCGCCGCCGTGGTTGCGATCATCGCGATCGCCGCCTACAAGCTTTCGCGCTCCACGAACACGCGAGATCCGATGTTGTGGGTCATTTTCGGTGCGCTCGCGATCGTCACCGTCTGGGCGCAGGCCGAGCTTGCCGAATTCTTCGTGATCGCCGGCATGGTCGTGTTGTTCGCACGGGCCTGGCCGGGTCGGCAGCACGCGGTCCTGATGGCGCTGGGCGGTGGCGGCGTGGTCGCCGTGATCTGGCTGATCGAGCGCTGGTTCCTGAGCCTCGGCGTTAGCGGACAGCAGGTCCTCCTGCAGATCCTCCTGTTCTTCACCAAGGCCGGCGCCTTCGTGTTCGGCAGCGGGCTCGCCATCGTGCCCTTCCTCCACCAGGGCGTGGTCCAGCAATTCGGCTGGCTGAACGAGCAGCAGTTCCTCGATGCGGTCGCGGTCGCGATGATCACACCCGGGCCGGTGGTCATCACCGTCGTCTTCATCGGCTTCCTCGTCGCCGGCGTGCTGGGCGCGATCGCCGCCGCGATCGGGATCTTTTTCCCCGTGTACGTCTTCACGGTCATTCCCGCGCCGTGGTTCAGTCGCAACCGTGACAACGCGCAGTTGAAGGCCTTCGTTCAGGGGGCGACGGCGGCGGCGACGGGCGCGCTGAGCGGCGCCGTGGTCGTCATCGCGCTGCGAGCGATCTACGACGTTCCCACGGTGCTCATCGCTCTGGTGAGCTTCGGCATCCTCTGGCGCTACAAGATTCCCGAGCCACTCCTCGTGGTCGGCGCCGCAGTCGTCGGCCTCGTCGTCTGGCCACTGATGAGGGGCGCCTGACGCGCGTCCCCTCTGATTTGACCCTATCCCCTACCCTGCTGGACCCTAAACATCCCACCGTGTCAGCGACCCGTGTCAGCGACCTCGCCTGAGCCGGTTGAACCTCAGTCCCAGTAGACAGGAATGAAGAAGATCCAGGCGCTCGACGCCCAGCTTTTGACACCGACAGCTCGCGATACCACGGGAGGAAGGTGGCGGCGAGGAGCAGCACGACGAGCACCACAATGACAGACACCGCGAGGATCGTGCGGAGCGGTTACGTCATCGTACAGTGCCCGTGTCGATGATGGATATCCGGATAATGCGGATGGCGGTGGCGCAGCGGCTCGTGGGTGTGTCGGTGCGAGTGCGGCTCGCCGGGCGGCGCCGAGGCGTCGTGCTCGTGCTGGTGGTGCTCGTCGTGCTCGTGCCGATGCTCGTGCTCCATCCGCCGCGGCGTGATCGGCTCGCCAGGCGCGATCACGGCGCCAACGAACGGCGCTGTTGAGACATACGCACTTGTCCGTCCCGCACCGAGGCCCCGAAGTGCAAGGACGAAGAGCACCAGGCTCACGCCATAGCTGACAAGTCCAAGCAAGGCCGCCAGCAACACCGTCTTGGGGCACGGATGCACCAAGCCCGACCGCGATGATGACGTTGACGGCGCCTGCTGTGCGATTCTTCACCGCCGCGATCTGCAGCGGATCGCTGGCGGAAACTTTCCGCGTCAGATCAGATTGTTGTCGATGGCCCAGCCGAGACAGGCGCCGGCCACGAGCAGCGCGCCGGCACTGAGCTTCACCGGCTGCCCGGGATCCCAGGTGAGCAGCACTGCGCCCAGGGAGATGGCGACCATGCCACCCGCGATCCGGGCGTCGACATGCTCGGGGAACACGACCCAGGCGACGACCGCGGTGAAGACGCCCTCCAGGTTCAGCAGCAAGCTGGGCCACTCGTGCCGGCTGAGCGTCGTTTCGCCGGCGCGCGACCGTGACCGCAGACCGCGTGCCGCGCGATACGCGCCGAGCGAGAGACCCGAGCCGAGATACAGCAGTTTGTTCACCCCCGACGGCCCCCCGCCATCATCCGCAAGAACGCCGGCGACAGGCGTGGATCCAGCGTGTCGCGGATCCCGTCCCCCAGCAGGTTGAACGCGAGCACGGTCACCGTGATCGCCAGCCCCGGGAAGAACGCCAGCCACCACGGCGGCACCAGCGCAGTGATCGAGTCTGCCAGCATGTTGCCCCACGTCGGCGTGGGCGGCGGCACCCCGACGCCGAGGAAGCCCAGCGCGGCCTCGATGACGATCGCCACGCCCAGGTGGGTCGTGGCCAGCACGAGGTAGGGCGCGATGCACTGGGGCAGGACGTGGAGGGCCATGATCCGCATGGCCGAGGCCCCGCTCGCCCGCCCGGCCTCCACGTAGGGCATCTCGCGCACCGACAGCGCCACCGAGCGGATCACGCGGCCGCCGAACGGGATGCGGGTGATGGCGATGGCGAAGATGACCGCCTGCAGGCCGGTGCCGATGGCCATGGAGATCGCCATGGCCAGGATCAGGTCGGGGAACGACTGGAGGATCTCCATGATGCGCTGGCTGTAAAGGTCGAAGCGCCCGCGCAGGTAGCCGCAGGCCACGCCCCACAGCGAGCCGACCGTCGTGCCGAGGATCACGGCCGAGAACGCCACGAACAGCGAGGTGCGGGCGCCGTAGATCACGCGGCTGAGCGTGTCGCGGCCCACCTGGTCGGTGCCGAGCAGGCTCTGGGCGTCGGGGGGCTTGTTCATGCGCCGGAAGTCCGCCTTCAGCGGGTCACGGGGCGCCAGCAGCGGCGCCGCCAGCGCGACGAAGATGATGAAGAGCCCGACCAGGCCCCCGATCGCGGCCAGCGTGTTGCGGCGGGAGAAACGGACCAGCTCCCGGAACAGGGCTCGCATCGTCGAGAGGCCGCGGATCGCCGGCGACGCGCCGGCCGTTCCCAAAGCTTCCATGGCCATCAGCCGTACCGGATGCGCGGGTCGAGCCAGGCGTAGCTGAGGTCGACCAGCACGTTGACGGCCACGAAGATGACCGCGTAGAGCAGGACCAGGTTCTGCACCACGATGATGTCGCGCTCGATCACGGCGGCCACCAGCGCGCGCCCCAGCCCCGGCACGCCGAAGGCCTGCTCGACCGCGACCGAGCCCCCCAGCACGAAGCCCAGCAGGACGCCGGAGATGGTGATGACCGGCAGCAGCGCGTTGGGCAGGGCGTGGCGCATCACCACGAAACCCTCCCGCAGCCCCTTGGCCCGCGCCGTCCGCACGAAGTCCTCGCTGATGACCTCCAGCAGGCACGAGCGTGACATGCGGGCGATGTAGGCGCCCTGGGCCAGGCCGAGCACGATGGCGGGCCCGATGACGATCTGGAGGTTCTGCCACGGATCCTGCCAGACGTGCACGATGATGATGGGCGCCTTGTAGCCGAACCAGAACAGCAGGGCCAGCACGATCAGCATGCCGAGCCAGAAGCCGGGGATGGCGATGAAGAGCACCGACAGCGTGCGGGCGATGCCGTCGGGCACGCTGTTGGGCTTGAAGGCGCTCAGGATGCCCACCGGGAGGCCGACCAGCCAGGAGATGATCACGGACAGCACGCCGATCTCGGCGCTGATCGGCCCCCGGTGCAGGATCAGCTCGGCCACGGTGTCGCCCCGGAAGAACGATTTGCCGAGCTGGCCGGAGGCGATGTCGCCCAGCCAGCGGACGTACTGCACGGGCAGCGGGTCGCTGAGCCCGAGGTCGGCCATGATCCGCTCGCGGTCGGCCGGGGTCATCTGCGCGTGGCCCTCGACGCCGAGGATGGCGACGAGCGGATCTCCCGGCAGGACGCGCAGGATCACGAAGATGCTGAGCGAGACGCCCAGCAGCGTGACGGCGGCGTACACCGCCCGGCGCGTCAGGTACTTTCTCACGCCTCAGGCCTGGGTCCGAGCGTCAGAGGGAGTGGGGGGCCCTCCGGGGCCCCCCACGGCGGTCAACCCAGCCAGACGTTGTCCCACCGGACCACGTCGTAGATCCCGAAGTACGTGCTCGGGTTCTGTCCTCGCACCTTGTTGTACCAGGCGTCGTAGATCTGCTCGTACGACACCGAGATGAGCGGCGGATCGTTCTCGAGAATCTCCTCCGCCTTGCGGACCATGGCCTTGCGCTTGGTGTCGTCCAGCTCCTTCTCGATCTGGCTGGCCAGGTCGTGGAAGGCCGGGTTCGTCCACCGCGAGTAGTTCTGGGGGCCGTCCTTGCCGTACCAGGCGCTGAAGATGTCGGAGGGGTCCATCAGCGTGGAGACGATCGCGCTGATCGCCAGGTCGAAGTTGCCCGCCTGGGCCTCGTCGAACCACACCGACGTCTGCACGACGCGCAGGTTGCTCTCGATGTTGAGGTGTTCTTTCAACATCGCCTGGATGGCCACCGCCCACAGCTTGAACGTGGCGATGTCACGCACGACGAAGTCGAGGTTCCTGAGACCGTTGCCGTAGCCGGCTTCCTTCATCAGCCGCCGGGCTTCCTGCACCGCCGGCTTGATGTCCTTCTGGTAGCCCAGCTTCTTCTCCAGCTCGGCCAGGGGCGTCGACATCTCGTGGAACGGATAGACGAAGCCGCCCACCTGCATCGGCGCGGTGTCCTTCACCACCTCGACCAGCGTGTGGCGGTCCATGGCGAGGTGGATGGCCCGCCGCACCCGCGGGTCGGCCAGCGCCTTGTTCTTGACCATGTTCGTCCAGAAGGCCTGGATGACCGACTGGTTGAACGCCGCCGCCGTCACGCCCTTCATCTCCTTGGCCTTGCGCCAGGAGACCGGGTCCAGCAGCCGCGCGTAGTCGACCTTGCCGGACAGGAACGCCGAGCCCAGCTCGGGCGAGAACGGGAACATGTGGTAGATCTCGAGCTTGTCGACGAGCGGCAGCCCCTTGTTCCAGTAGTTGGGGTTGCGCTCCATGATCCAGACTTCCCGGTCCTTGCGGGAGACGTGCTTGAAGGGCCCGGTGCCCGGGTAGTTCATCACCTGGCGCAGGTTGCCCTGGTTGTCGTCCAGCGTCTTCTTGCGCACGATGATGTTCCAGCCGCTCGCGAAGGCGCCCAGCATGTAGGCCTTGGGCCGCGCCTCGGTCAGCCGGAACTCGATGGTGTGCGGGTTCACCACCACGATGTCGCCCACCGTGGCGAGCAGCGGGGTGCGCGGGATCACCACGCCCTTGGGCGGCCGCGCGATGCGCTCGTAGGTCGCCTTGACGTCCTCGGCGGTGAAGTCGGCCCCGTCGTGGAACTTCACGCCCTTGCGCAGGTGGAAGGTGTAGCGCTTGCCGTCGGGCGAGATCTCCCACTTGTGGGCCAGGTCCGGGATGATCGTCTGCCCGTCCTTGGGGCTGCGGCGGAGCAGAGTGTCGTACATCGGGCTCTGGGGACCGATGTTGGCGACCGTGCCCGACTGGTGGACGTCGAAGTGGGCGGGCGCGTTGTGCACGGCGTAGCGCAGGGTGCCGCCGCGCTTGGCGGCGGGATCGGGCCGGACGGTCATGTCCTGGGCGTGGGCGGCGCCGGGACGCGGCACGCGCGACGCGAGGACCGCGCCGGCCCCGGCCACGCCCATCCGCTTGAGAAACGTTCGACGGTCGGTGACAGGCGGCTGCGGATCTGTCCGATGATCGCTCATGACTTCCTCCTGTGAGCGGGACGAGCGGAACGAACGTGAGGCAGGGTATAGCACGAAGTCCTGGCGGACTTCCATGACGCAGCGCATTCGGCCCGTCAGCGGGCGCTCAGCCGGCCGGCGACGGCGAACCGCCCCCCGCCCTGGGGGGTGACCACGACCATCTCCGCGGTGCCGGGATTGATCCCGGTCAACGCGGCGATGGTCGACCCATGCGTGACGAGCACGAGGTTGCCCGGGCCCGGCCGCTCGCTGACCCGACGCTGCATCTGGCGGACCTGCTCGGCCCGGTTCTCGGGCCGGCCGAAGAGATTGACGAGCGCCGGCCACGGCTCGCTGCCCCCGAAGGCCAGGCGGGCAGTCTCCACGCACCGGCACCACGGGCTCGACAGCACGCGCTCGACGGGAATGCGGCGCGCGCGAAACGCCTCGCCCACGCGCTGCGCCTCGCGCCGGCCCTCGTCGTTCAGGTTGCGCTGCGTGGCGCAGTCGTCGAGCCGGAAGCCGGGTGGATCGCCGACCCCCGGCGTCGTGAGCCCATGCCGGATGAGGACGACCTGTCCCCCGCCCTCGAGCAGCGTCCACAGCTGGTCGCCGGCGGCCGCGGACGGCGCCGCGGCCAGCAGGCAGGAGACCGTTATCAGAACAACAACAAGGCGAGCACGAACAGCACCAGGACGATCGTGAGACATCCGTAGAAGCCCTTCTGGATCTTGCCGAGCAGATCGCGCTCGGCGCGGGCCTCGGCCGCCATCGCCAGCCGCAGCCGCCGCTCCACGTCCGCCAGAGGATCCGGTTCGGTCACGGGGTCGCGCCCTCTCCTCGCGTACCCCGATGATATCCGGCGAGGCCCTCGGGACGGGAGGGATCCAGGCCGAGATAGGCGGCGCGGATGCGCGGGTCCACCGCGAGCGCGGCGCTCGTCCCCGTGGCCACCACCCGGCCGGTCTCCAGCACGTAGCCCCGCGCGGCGAGCGCCAGCGCGGCCCGCGCGTTCTGCTCGACGAGCAGCACGGCCACGCCCTCGGCGTTGATGCGGCGGATGACCGCGAAGATCTCCCGCACGAGCCTCGGGGCCAGCCCCAGCGACGGCTCGTCGAGCAGCAGCAGCCGGGGGCGCGTCATGAGCGCGCGCCCGATCGCCAGCATCTGCTGCTCGCCGCCCGACAGGGTCCCCGCCCGCTGGCGCCGTCGCTCGCGCAGCACGGGGAACAGCGCGTACGCGGCCTCCAGGCGCGCGGGCACGTCCCGCCCGGCCACCGTGTGGGCTCCGACCAGGAGGTTGTCGAGCACGCTGAAGTCGGGAAAGATGTCGCGCCCCTCCGGCACGTGGCTGACGCCGGCGGCCACGATGACGTCGGCGGACCAGCGGGAGACGTCGCGCCCGTCGTAGCGGATGCAGCCGCCGGCGGCGCGCACGAGGCCGGAGACGGTCCGCAGGGTCGTGGACTTGCCGCTGCCGTTGGCGCCGAGCAGGGTCACGATCTCGCCCGCACCCACCGTGAGCGCCACGCCCTCGAGCGCCCGGCGCTTGCCGTAGGCCACGGTCAGGCCGGCGATCTCGAGCATGGCCGGGCGGCGCTCGGCCTCCATCAGGCGCCGGCCTCGGCCGGGCTCCCCAGATAGGCCTCGATCACCGCGGGGTCGGCGGCGACCGCTCGGGGCGGGCCCTGCGCGATCTTCTGTCCGTGGTTGAGCACCGCGACCTGGTCGGAGATCGACATCACCAGCTCCATGTCGTGCTCGACCACCATGATCGTGAGCGACAGCTCGTCGCGCAGGCGGCAGATCAGGTCCATGAGCGTGCGCGTCTCGGTCGGGTTGAGCCCGCCGGCCGGCTCGTCGAGCAGCAGCAGCCGAGGGCGGGCGGCCAGCGCGCGCGCCATCTCGAGGCGCTTCTGGCTGCCCAGCGGCAGGCTGCCGGCATCGACGCCGGCCGCGTCGCCCAGGCCGACGCGCCCGAGCAGCGCCCGCGCCCGCTCGCGCGCGGCCGCCTCCTCCCGCCGGACGGCCGGCAGACCGCACGCCGCGGCCAGGAGCCCTCCGCGGAGCCGGGCGTGCTCGCCCACCAGCACGTTGTCGAGCGCGGAGAGCGCCTTGAAGACCTCGGTGTTCTGGAACGTGCGCCCGACGCCCCGCCAGGCGATCTCGTGCGGCGCCAGCCGCGTGAGGTCGTCGCCGTCGAGCGTCACGCGGCCGCTCGCCGGGCGGTCGAGCCCGGTCAGCACGTTGAAGACCGTCGTCTTGCCGGCGCCGTTGGGGCCGATGAGGGCGAAGATCTCGCCCGGCCGCACCTCCAGGCTCACGGCGCTCAGCGCCGTGAGCCCGCCGAAAGCGATCGAGACATCCTCGACGCGGACCAGCGCCAACGCTAGTCCGAGGTGAGCCAGTCCGTGAGTGGCTTGAAGCGGCCCTTCTCGACGCGGACCCAGAAGCCCTGGCGCTGGGTCTCGTGGTCGGGGCCGATGGTGATCGGCGGCAGGATGCCGCTGTCCCACCCCTTGATGCCCTCGAGCGCGGTGACGAGGCTCTCGCGCGTGAGGTTCTTGCCGGCCCGCCGGGCGCCCTCGGTGAAGAGCATCGCGGCGAAGTACCCGGACAGCGAGTAACGGTTCGGCTCGTTCTTGCCGAAGTACTTCTGCATGGCCGCCCGGTACGCCTTGACCCCCGGCAGGTCGGACGTCAGCGGGTCGGGCCACAGCGACAGCCCCTCCACGCCCTCGGCGGCATCGGCGGCCAGGGCCAGGTAGCGCTCGTCGGTGAGCGGGCCGGAGGAGACCATCACGGTGTCGGTCCAGCCGATCTTCTGCCGCTCCTTGAGCGCCTGGGCCCCCGGCCCCGGCGTGAGCACGAGGAAGGTCACCTGCGGCCGAGCCGCCTGCAGCTTGGCGATCTGGGCGCTGACGTCGGTGGCGCCGCGCTTGACCGATTCGGCGGCGGTCAGCTTGAGGTCGTGGCGGCCGAGGTCTTTCTCGAACGCGGTCAGGAACGCCTTGCCGTACTCGTCGTCCTGGTACAGCACGCCGAACGTCCGGTACTTCCGCTGGCCGGCCAGGTAGTCGATCATCATCTTCGCCTGCCGGTCGTAGAGCGTCATGCCGCTGAACACGTACTTGCGGCCGCGGGTGACCGGCGAGCCCTGGAAGGGGAACAGGAGGGGAACGCGGTTCTCCTCCAGGTACTCCATCGTCGCCACCACGGGCGGCGTGCCCTGGGGGGCGATGACCGCGAAGATCCGGTCCTGCTCCACGAGCTTGCGGGTGTTGGCGACGGCGTCCTGGGGCTTGTAGCCATCGTCGTAGTAGACGGTGCGCACCCGGCGGCCGTGGATGCCGCCGGCGTCGTTGACCACCTTGAAGTAGAGGTCGACGCCGAACTTCGTAGCCTGCTCGCCGGTGAAGGCCAGCGGCCCCGAGAACGAGTTGGAGCAGCCGAGCACGATCTCGCGGTCGGTGACCCCCGGCTGCGCGGTCGCCGGCGACGACGCCCCCAGGGTCAGGACCGCGACCAGACTGCACATCACTGAGCGCATGGACGACCTCCTGGGGCGGTCATCGCCGGGCGAGGCGCGCCCCGAAGCCCGCGATACCGCCCGGCATGAACAGCATGCAGGCGACGAGGATGAGGCCGAAGACGAGGGGGCGGTAGTTCTGGAACCCGGCGAGGCTGTCGTGGAGCACGGTCACGACGGCGGCCCCCACGATCGAGCCCGGCACCGAGCCCAGCCCGCCCACGATGATCATCACGACGAAGTCCACCGACATGAACACGTCGAAGGCGTCCGGCGACAGGAAGCCGACGATGAAGGCGAACAGCCCGCCGGCC